>Ga0134128_10002998_pt1 | contig 20695 bp, 16 predicted proteins | sample KB31754_FD_96462 | JGI IMG/M metagenome (GOLD analysis project Ga0134128, IMG submission 96462) | Terrestrial soil microbial communities with excess Nitrogen fertilizer from Kellogg Biological Station, Michigan, USA - KB3-175-4 | ecosystem: Environmental > Terrestrial > Soil > Unclassified ...
CGAGCCCAGGATTATGGTAAGCGCACGCTGCAACATACGATCCGAGCATAGTCCTGCACCGGCCGCAGCGCCAAACGACCGGTTCGCATTCGCGCCGCCGCTCGCGGCCGCGGTCCCGCGGAACACGGGATACGCGGCCGAAGCGGTTTCGTGGAGCGCGGTAGCGCACGGGCGCTCCTGCGTTCAGCAGCTGTAATAGAGCTCCAGCTCCACCGGATGTGTCGACATCCGGAACTTGGTGACCTCCTGCATCTTCAGCCCGATGTAAGCGTCGATCACGTCGTTCGTGAACACTCCGCCGCGGGTGAGGAACTCGCGATCCTTGTCGAGATACTCGAGCGCCATGTCGAGCGAGTGGCACACCGTCGGAATGTGCTTCGCCTCCTCGGGCTCGAGGTCGTAGAGGTCTTTGTCCGCCGGGTCGCCCGGGTGGATCCGGTTCTGAATGCCGTCGAGTCCCGCCATCATCATGGCGGTGAAGGCGAGATACGGATTCGCGCTCGAGTCGGGGAACCGCACCTCGATGCGGCGCGCCTTCGGATTGGATACCCACGGAATGCGGATCGAGGCCGAGCGATTGCGTGCGGAGTACGCGAGCATCACCGGCGCTTCGAATCCAGGCACCAGGCGCTTGTAGCTGTTCGTGCCGGCGTTGGTGATCGCATTGAGCGCGCGGGCGTGTTTGATGATGCCGCCGATATAGTAGAGCGCGAGGTCGGAGAGCCCGCCGTAGCGGTCGCCTGCAAAGAGCGCTTTGCCTTCCTTCTGCAGCGACTGGTGCACGTGCATGCCGCTGCCGTTGTCGCCGACCAGCGGCTTCGGCATGAAAGTGGCCGTCTTGCCGTAGCTCGCCGCGACATTCAACACGCAATATTTGAGTGTCTGCACGGCGTCGGCCTTCTCGACCAACCCGCCGGCGCCGACGCCGATCTCGGCCTGGCCGCCGGTTGCAACCTCGTGATGATGAACCTCGACTTTGAGGCCCATCTCCTCGAGCGCGAGACACATCGCCGAGCGGATATCCTGGTAGGCATCGACCGGCGGGACGGGAAAGTACCCTCCCTTGTATCCGGGGCGGTGCCCCTTGTTGCCGTCGGCGTAGTCCTTGGCGAAGTTCCACGCACCCTGGGAAGAGTCGATCTCGTAGAAGCAGCCGTTGACGCTCGCGCCGCTTCGCACGCTATCAAACACGAAAAATTCGTTCTCGGGCCCGAAGAGCGCGCCATCGGCGATGCCGGTCGACTTGAGGTACGCCTCCGCACGCTTCGCGAGCGAGCGCGGGCAGCGCCCGTAACCCTGCATCGTCGAGGGCTCGATGACATCGCAGCGGATATCGACGGTCGACTCTTCGAAGAAGGGATCGATGATCGCCGTGCCGGCATCCGGCATCAGGATCATGTCCGACTCCTGGATACCCTTCCAACCGGCAATGGAGGAGCCGTCGAACATCTTGCCGTCGTGGAAGAAGCCTTCATCGACCAGCCGGGCCGGGATGGTCACGTGCTGCTCCTTGCCGCGGGTGTCGGTGAAGCGAAGGTCCGCGAACTTGACCTCCTTTTCTTTTATGAGCTTGAGAACATCACTCGGTGTCATAGCGCCTCCGGAAATGGGTTGCTCGAGTTGCCGCGCATGTTGCCCGGCGGACGTGCGATTCGAGCGCTGGGTCTTTGCAGCCGGCGTGCCAAAACGGTGCATCGAAAAATCAGTGGCTTAGAGCGTGACCGCCGCAGAATTGCGCTATTCTAGTGCACGGAGGGCGGTCGCCGCACCATTTCCGTGCAACATTGCTTGCGGGCTTCGGATGTCGAATTCGGCACATCGGAAGGCGGGACTGCGTGAAGATCGCGCGGCTCGTCGATACCCAGTCAGCTCGAGCGGCGTCGCTTCGGCAGAATAGGCGCCCGACGGTCTAGGCGACCGGCGGCTCGCGGAATCGTATGCAGCTCATCGGCTCACTTCTGTTCACCGCATTCCTGTTCGTTTGGACGTTCTTCTTCACGGCCTTGTTCGTCGCCGTCGGCGGCTTCCTCCCGTTCACGCGGCGATTCGCGTTCGCGAAAGTCTGGGCCGGCGTTTTGCTTCGAGTGCTCGCTCTAACCTGCGGTCTGCGACACAAGATCGAAGGGGGTGAGCGCCTGCCGGCCGGCAATCACGTCGCGCTTTGGAAGCACTCCTCATCGTGGGAGACGATCGCGATGAGCGTCGTATTTCCGCGGCAAGTCTGGGTTCTGAAGCGGGAGCTCGCCTGGATTCCGATCGTCGGTTGGGGCATTCGCCTGCTGCATGCGATTGCGATCGATCGAGGCTCCGGACGAGTCGCGGTGAATCAGGTCATCGAGCAGGGCAAGCAGCGGCTGGCGGAGGGCGACTGGGTCATGATCTTTCCCGAGGGTACGCGGATGGCGCCCGGTGAGACCCGCCGTTACGGGGTGAGCGGTGCACTGCTCGCCGCGGAGACCGGCAGGCAGATCATCCCGGTCGCTCACAACGCCGGCTACTTCTGGCCACGCCGAGGTTTGAGAAAGCGTCCCGGCCTGGTCCGCGTCGTCATCGGGCCGCCGATTGACTGCGCGGGGCGCGATCCGCGCGACGTCAACGAAGAGGCGCAGCGCTGGATCGAGGCGAAGGTCGCCGAGCTCGCTCCGCAGGGGAGCGGGTCATTGTCTCTATAACGAGGCAGATTCTGCCGAATCTGCGGGAATTGTTTCGAATAGAATATTATTAGATGTCGAGGTTCGCGACCGAGAGCGCATTCTTCTCGATGAACTCGCGCCGCGGCTCGACCTGATCGCCCATGAGCGTGGTGAAGATGTCATCGGCCGCGACGGCATCCTCGATGCGTACTTGCATCAGACGCCGCGTCTCGGGATTGATCGTCGTCTCCCAGAGCTGCTCCGGATTCATCTCACCGAGTCCTTTGTAGCGCTGGATGGTCTGCCCTTTGCGCGCCTCGGCGAACAGCCACTTCATCGCGTCTTTGAACGAGCCGATCTCCTCGCGGTCACCGCCCCGCACGACGTACGCACCTTCCCCGATGAGGCCGGCGAGCGTGCGCGCGAGATCCGCGATCCGCTGGTACTCCGCCGATTCGAAGAATTCCCGCGGCAGATATTTCGTGCTCGGTGTGCCGTGCTCCGTGCGATATACGATGATGCGCGCCGCGTGTCCGTCCGCGGCCTCGCGCAACTCCACGCGATAAGTGCGCCGGCCGTCGGCAAGTGCATTCAGGCGCTCATTGAGATCGCGTGCCCAGCCGCGCAACCACTCGATGCGATCGAAATCCGCCGCCGACACGACCGGCATATAGATCAGCTGCTCGAGGAGGCGATCGTCGTAACGGCGCGACCAGCGTTTGATGATGGCCTGCACCTCCATGTACTTGCGCGCGAGCGCCTCGAGCGCGGTGCCCGCAAGCGGCGGCGATTCCGCCACGACGTGCAGCGACGCGTTCTCGATCGCGGTATTGAGCAGAACGGCATCGAGCTGCACGTCGTCTTTGACGTACATCTCCTGCTTGCCGCGCCGGACCTTATAGAGCGGCGGCTGTCCGATATAGACGTGGCCGCGCTCGATCAGCTCGGGCATCTGGCGATAGAAGAACGTCAGCAACAGCGTACGGATATGGCTGCCGTCAACGTCGGCATCGCAAAGCAGAATGATGCGGTGATAGCGCAGCCGGCCGACGTCGAAGTCGTCCTTGCCGATCCCGCAGCCGAGCGCCGTGATGAGCGTGCCGACCTCGGCCGAGGAGAGCATCTTGTCGAAGCGCGCCTTCTCGACATTCAAAATCTTGCCCTTGAGCGGCAGGATGGCCTGTGTGCGGCGATCGCGGCCCTGCTTTGCAGAGCCTCCCGCCGAGTCGCCCTCGACAATGAATATTTCCGAGAGCGCCGGGTCCTTCTCCTGACAATCCGCGAGCTTCCCCGGCAGGCCAGCCACATCGAGCGCGCCCTTGCGCCGGGTCATCTCCCGCGCTTTGCGTGCAGCCTCGCGAGCCCGCGCGGCCTCGATGATCTTCGCGACGATCCCGCGCGCATCCTGAGGGTGCTCGAGCAGGAACTCCCCGAGCTTGGCATTGACCGCCGACTCGACGATGCCCTTCACCTCGGAGGAGACGAGCTTGTCCTTCGTCTGTGAGGAGAACTTCGGATCGGACAGCTTCACGGAGAGAATCGCCGTGAGCCCCTCGCGCGCATCATCGCCAGTCGTCGGCACCTTCTCCTTCTTCGCGGAGAGCTCCCTCTCGATGTAATCGTTCAATGTCCGCGTGAGCGCGCTGCGGAATCCTGCCAGGTGCGTACCGCCGTCCTTCTGCGGGATGTTGTTCGTGTAACAGAACATGCTCTCCTGGTAGGAGTCGTTCCATTGCATCGCGACCTCGACCGTGACCCCCTCCTCCTGAGTGCGAAACCAGAACACCGAGTCGTGAATCGGCGTGCGGGTGCGGTTGAGGTACTTGACGAACGCCTGCAGTCCCCCTTCGTGCTGAAACACGTCCGACTTGTTCTCGCGCTCATCGATCAGCTCGATGCGCACGCCGGAATTGAGAAAGGAGAGCTCCCGCAAGCGCTTGGCGATGATCTCGTAGTCGAACTGGATGTTCGTGAAGATGATCGCGCTCGGCTTGAAGCGGATGGTCGTCCCGCGCTCGGCCGTATCGCCGGTCACCGCCAGGGGCGCGATGGGCTCCCCGAGATGGTACTCCTGCCGGTGGATATGTCCGTCGCGGGAAATCGTGAGCTGCAGGGTATCGGAGAGCGCATTGACGACGGAGACGCCCACGCCGTGCAGCCCGCCAGAGACCTTGTAGGAGCTGTCGTCGAACTTGCCCCCGGCGTGCAGCACCGTCATGACCACTTCGGCGGTCGATCGACCCTCCTCGGGGTGAATGTCCACAGGGATGCCGCGCCCATTGTCGACGACCGTGACGGACTCGTCCGCATGGATCTTGACGACAATTCGATCGCAAAATCCGGCGAGGGATTCGTCGATCGAGTTATCGACGACCTCGAACACCATGTGGTGCAGACCCGTGCCGTCATCGGTGTCCCCGATATACATTCCGGGGCGTTTCCGGACTGCATCCAGACCCTTCAAGACCTTGATTTTACTAGAATCGTATACGTCGTTCGGCGGCATGAAAACGCTCAGTTCCGGGATACGGCATTATACAGATCTGACCCTCCCCTGTTCCACGTGAAACATGCGATCCGGCGCCCCGAACAGGCGCCCATCACCGGCGAGCGAAGTGATGACGAGCTGGGTTTTGAGGCGGCAGACTTCCTCGATGAAAGCGGAGAGGTGAGCGGGGTCCAATTCCGCCGCGGGATCATCGAGTAGCAGCGTCGGCGTCGCGGCGAGGTATCCCTGCAGCATCCCCAGCTGAGCGAGAATCAGGGCGGCGGCAATCAGCTTCTGCTGCCCCCGTGAGGCGACTTCCCGGACCGGCGCCCCGTTGAGTCGCAAGTGAATATCCGCCCGATGGGGCCCCAAGTGAGTGAGCCCGCGTGCCTCATCGCGCGCTCGCGAGTGCCGAAGCGCATCGGCCAGGCTCTCATCTCGAGGCCAGCCGCGGCTCAAGGAGAGGTCGATCTCGAGTCCCGTAAGGCCGCGAGCCGTTTGCTGCCAGTAGGGCTGCAGCTGCTCGATGACCGCTCGCCGTGATTCGGCCAGAGCCTCCCCGAGCCTTGTGAGCTCCGGGTCCCACGCGAGTGCCTGCCCGGGATGGCCTCTCAAGGCCGCGTTCCGCTGACGCACCGACTTCTGGTATCGCGTCCAGGTGTCGACGAAGGTTGGTTCCACGTGGAACACTGCCCAGTCCATCCACCGTCTTCTCCGGGCCGCACCCTCCTCGATCAGCTTGTGCACTCCCGGGTCGATAACTTGGACCGGAAAGACCTGCGAGAGCTCGGCCAGGGATTGCACGAAGGCACCCCCGATTTTCCCGACCGTGGGACTCCCTCGAGTCGAACGCACTCCGATCGGCTTTTCGGGACTCCCGGCGGCTCGGCCGAAAACGACGAGCTCGGAGGTCCCATGACGGATCACGCGCTCCGTATTCCGCGTCCGGAACGAGCGCCCGCGCCCGAGGAGAAACAACGCCTCAAGGAGTGAGCTCTTGCCCGAGGCGTTCGGTCCCCAGACGAGATTCTGCCCGGGATGCAGCTCGAGCTCCGCCCGCTCGATGCAGCGGACGTTTTCAATCGAGGCGTAGGTGAGGCTCAATTAGCGCCTCGTATCGAAAGAGGCTGAACGAGCTGACAGAAAGCAGGAGCTGACAATCTCGCTCCGTCATGGCTTGAAACGAACACGATGTCGCACGATTGTCAGCTGTCTCCTCTCGGGCATCGTGCAGACACTTCGTTGGAGGCGAGGGTAACACCACATCGTGCGGATCGAACGAGCGCACTCCAATCTGCACGGTCGCTCGAAAGGTAGGCGATGATCCTTGTGCGCCATCGTGTTCGATCTCGATCCATGATGACGCAAAAGGATCATCACCTGCCTCTAGGCATACATGATGATTCCTGCTGTGCCTAAATCGTGGGGTTGTGTGGCGCTACCCGCCGCCCTCACAACCGCATTGGCATCACCACGTACTTCGTGTCCGTGGCGTCCTGCCCTCGAACGAGACAGCTGCTGTTCGGATCGGTCAGGCCGATCTCCACGCTCTCGCCCTCGAGCGCTGCGAGTGCATCGAGCAAATACGTGACGTTGAAGCCGACTTCGAGCTCCTCACCCTCATAGGTGACCTCAACCTGATCCTCAGCCTCTTCCTGCTCGGGATTGTGTGCCTGAATTGTGAGCAGGCCCGATCGCAGCGACAGCCGAATCCCGCGGTACTTCTCGTTGGACAGGATTGCCGTGCGCTGGAAAGACTGACGCAAAAGCTCTCGGTCGGCCTTCACTAGCTTGGAAGGGTTCGACGGTACGACCCGCCCGTACTCCGGGAAACGTCCGTCAATGAGCTTCGATGTGAAGCGAATTTCGCCGATCGTGGCCTGAACGTGATTGGTACCGATCGCCAGGTCGAGCTCCCCCTCCGTCCCGAGAAGCCTCTGCAGCTCCAGAACACCTTTGCGTGGCACGATCACCTGCTGTGCCGAGGATGCGGGCGTCTCGAGCGTGGCTTCGCAGAGCGCCAAACGGTGCCCGTCGGTTGCCACCGCCCGCAAATGCTTCCCATCGGTCTCGAGCAGCATGCCGTTCAGGTAGTAGCGCACGTCCTGCTGCGCCATCGAAAAGTGGGTCTTGTCGATCAAGCGCCGCAGCGCGGTGCGCGAGATCGTCACGTGCTGCTGCGCGTGGATCTCCTCCACGACGGGGAAATCCGCCGCCGGAAGGCAGGCGAGCGTGAAGCGGCTCCGTCCGGCGCGCAAAGTGGCCCGCTCCGCCTCGGTCGCGAGACTCACCTGGGATTTCTCGGGCAGCGCGCGACAGATGTCGAGGAGCTTCCGTCCCGGCACCGTGACGTCCCCCGGCTGCTGCACCGTCACGGCCTGCGAGGCGACGAGCTCCACCTCGAGGTCCGTACCGGTGACGTTGAGCCGGCTGTCCCGCGCCGAGAGCAGCACGTTCGCAAGGATCGGCATCGTCTGCCTGCGCTCGACGACACCGATGACACTCGTGAGGGGAGCGAGCAAATCTTCTCGAGCTGCCGTGATCTTCATGTATGCGCCGCGAGCATTCCCGTGGATCTCTCAATCTTAAGAGATCTGAAAGGGAGATTGTGGAAACAGTAGAGCCTGTGGATGAGCGAACGACTCGGAATGCCTGCGGCGAATCAGCGGGTTGCGGCTCACGACAGGCTTGGCAAATGAACTCACGAGCTGACGATCGCCTGTGCATTGCCTGTGGGTGAAAAGGCTCCCAACTTTATCCCCAGCTCTTGCACATCAGCCTGTCAGCGTTCTCAACAGGTTTGAGTAGTCCTCCGTGATGCGCTGCTCGCTTGCACGCAGCTCTCTGATGCGCTTGCACGCGTGCAGCACCGTCGTGTGATCGCGCCCTCCGAACGCATCGCCGATCTCCGGCAGGCTATGCGTGGTGAGCTCTTTGGCGAGCGCCATCGCGACTTGACGCGGCCGCGCGACCGAGCGGTTGCGGCGCTTGGAAAGCAAATCCGCCATGCGCACTTTGTAGTAGTCCGCGACCGTCTTCTGGATGTTCTCGATGGTGACGAGCTTCGCCTGCAGTTGCAGCAGATCGCGCAGCGCTTCCTTCGCGAATTCTAGGGTGATCGGATGACCCGTGAAGCGTGAGTTCGCAATCACGCGGCGCAGCGCGCCCTCGAGCTCACGCACGTTCGACCGAATGCGCTTGGCGATGAAGAACGCGACCTCCTCGGGCAGAGCGACGCTCGCGGCGTTCGCCTTGGTCATGAGAATCGCGACGCACGTCTCGAGCTCGGGAGGCTCGATCGCGACCGTGAGCCCCCAGCCGAATCGCGACTTCAGGCGCTCCTCGAGTCCGTCGACCTCCTTCGGATAGCGATCGCAGGTGAGGATCACCTGATGCTGACCTTCGAGGAGCTCGTTGAACGTGTGGAAGAACTCCTCCTGCGAGCGATCTTTGCCTGCGAAAAACTGGATATCGTCGATGAGCAGCGCATCGAGCGAGCGATACGCCGTCTTGAACTCGTTCATGCTGTTGTGCTGCAGCGCGCGCACCATGTCGCCGACGAAGCGCTCCGAGTGCACGTACGCGACGCGTGCCTCTCCGTCGCGCGCCTTCACGAGATGCGCGACCGCATGCATGAGATGGGTCTTGCCGAGCCCGACGCCGCCGTAGAGGAACAGCGGGTTGTACGCGCGGCCCGGATTCTCGGCCACCTGTTGCGCGGCCGCGCGCGCGAGTTGATTGCTCTTGCCCTCGACGAACGAACCGAAAGTGAAATCCGCATTGAGGCGCGCACCGACGACGAGCCCCTCGACGCGGCGCGGCTTTGTTTGAGAGACCGGCGATGCCGTGGCCGGCCCGTGCGAGCCGTTGGTGCGGCTGCGCGAGCCGACCTCGACCGTCACGATCGGCGCGCTGCCCGCAACATCGCGCAGCAGCTCGCCGATTCGCCGCAGCAGATTCGCGTTGACCCAATCGACGGCGAAGCGGTTCGGCGCGAGGAGCTTGAGCGCTCCGGCGCCCTCGATGGCCTGCAGCGGACGAACCCAGGTATTGAATTGCTGCTCGGGCAGCTCGGCTTCGAGCGCGCTCACGCAGCGAGACCACAACGGGGCCTCCACGCGCATTGCCTCCCGTGAAGTGCGATTCGGATCAGGATGGAGTGGGGAGGCGGAGTCTATACCCGCACCTCGTGCGCTAGAAGTGTTCATATTGACAGTGAGAGTGGGCAGGCTTAGCCTTGCCGCCCTTTTTATTGACGCGCGGGACCCCTATATCGTCCTGCGCGGACCGCAGGCGATGAAGAGAACGTATCAGCCGAGCAAGGTGCGCCGCAAGCGCACGCATGGATTCCGCGCGCGAATGGCCACGGCGAACGGTCGTAAGGTTCTCGCGCGGCGGCGCGCGAAGGGACGCAGGAAGCTCATTCCGTAGCGGCGGCGGAGCGCGTGGCGCGGCGTGGCGTCGGCCTCGAGCGCCTCGGGTTTCCCCCGCGGCGGCGCCTGCGCCGTAAGAGCGACTTCGATGCGGCGTACGCCGAGGGTCGGCGGTTCGGCGATGGCTTCTTCGGCATCGTCGCGCGCGCGAACGCCGCGACAGGCCCACGGCTCGGGCTTGCCGTCGCGACGAAGGTCGCTGGCAGCTCCGTCGAGCGCAATCGAATTCGCCGGCTCATCCGCGAGAGCTTCCGGTTGCGCCAGAGGCAGCTGCCCGCTCTCGACATCGTCGTGAGCGCGCGTGCGCGCGCGCGCGGCGCACGGAACACGGAGCTCACTGCGAGCCTCGAAAGGCTCTGGGACAAAGTGACAGAGCAATGCGCCTCGTTGCCGCGATCCTGATCCGGCTGTACCAGTGGACGGTGAGCCCGCTGCTCGGTCCTGCTTGCCGCTTTCATCCGACGTGCTCGCAGTACGCGCTCGAGTCGATCGAGCGGTTCGGGGTGTTGCGCGGCGGCTGGCTCGCGATCCGCCGCATCGGCCGCTGTCATCCCTGGCACCCTGGAGGATATGACCCGGTGCCGCACTCCGACGAGCACACGCTGCTTTCATGACAAGCAATTACCTGCGCCTTTTTCTGTGGGCCGCGCTCGGCGTCGCCCTGTTCCTGAATTACCAGGCCTGGGTCACCGACTACGCCGGTTCCTCCACCGCCGCGTCGACCGCTCAGCAGGCCCGTTCCGGGCATCAGGGGGCGGAGGACACCGGATTCGGTGAGGCCGTACCGCACGCAACCTCCACCTCCTCCTCCACCTCCATTTCCTCGGCGGCATCGCCCGCGTCTCAGTCATCGTCCGCGGCACCGGCTCAGCCCGCCGCTGCGGCGACTGCTCAGCCGGGCAGTCAGGCGACGGCGAAGCTCGCTGCGGCGCCCACGGTCCGGGTGCGGACCGACGTGCTCGACTTGGAGCTGAGCCTCGACGGCGGCACGATCACACGTGCGGCGCTTCTCAAATATCACCCCGAAAAAGGGGAGACCCAGCCCGTCGTGCTCGAGAGCCGCGCGAGCCCCGAGAAGCTGTACCTGCTCGAGTCGGGACTCACCGGCCCCGACGAGGCCGCGCGGCCGACCCACCGCGCCCGCTTCATGAGCGAGCAGCCGGAGTATCGCCTCGCGAGCGGCACCGATGAGCTGCGGGTGCCGCTCACCTGGACCGACGGGCACGGCGTCACGGTGACGAAGACTTACGTGCTGCGTCGAGGAAGCTACGAGATCGGTCTCGATCAGACGGTAGACAACCGCTCGGGCATGCCCTGGCAGGCGGCGGCCTACGCCCAGATCCTGCGGTATGAGACGCCATCCCACGGCTCGATGTTCAGCTACAGTGCGGACCGCTCGTTCCACGGGCCTGCCATCTACGACGGAAACAAATACCGCACCCTCAACATCACCAAGTCCGAGGACCAGAGCCTGCGCGTCGATGTGTCCGGCGGCTGGATGGCCGCTCCGCAGCACGACTTCGTCTCGGCCGTGATTCCGCCCGCGGGCGTGCCATATCAATACACCCTCGGCGCTCAGGGGAACGAGTTCGACCTCGTGATGAAAGGGCCCACACGAACCGTCGCGTCGGGCAGTACCGCCGCTTTCAACTTCAAACTCTTTATCGGCCCGAAGCTGCGGTCGCAGCTCACGGCGACCGCCCCGGAGCTCGGCCGCGTCAACGACTACGGGCGGCTCTACTTCCTCGCGCAGCCGCTTTTCTGGCTGCTCGAGAAGTTCGAGGCGATGTTCGGCAATTGGGGCGTGTCGATCATCATCGTCACAGTGCTCCTCAAGCTGCTCTTCTATCCGCTCTCCGAAGCCAGCTATCGCTCGATGGCGCGCATGAAGGCTCTGGCTCCGCGCATCAAGAGCATTCAGGAGACGTTCAAGGACGACAAGGAGAAGGCCGGGCGCGCCGTGATGGAGCTGTACAAGCGCGAGAAGGTCAATCCGGTCGCCGGATGCCTCCCGATGATCATCCAGCTGCCGATATTCCTCGCGTTCTACTGGGTGCTGCTCGAGAGCGTCGAGATGCGCCAGGCGCCGTTCGCCGGCTGGATCAACGATCTGTCCTCGCGCGATCCGTATTTCATCCTGCCGGCGATCATGGCAGCCGCCATGTTCGTGCAGTACAAGCTCAATCCCGCGCCGCCCGACCCGACGCAGGCGAAAGTCATGATGATCATGCCGATCGCGATGTCGGCGATGTTCGCCTTCTTTCCCTCGGGCCTCGTGCTCTACTACGTGGTCAACACGATCCTCTCGATCGCTCAGCAGTGGAACATCAACCGCCGGATCGAGGCGTCCGCGAAGAAACAGAAGGCCTGAGTCGGCGCGCTCGAGTGGAGCCGTGAGCTCCAGCTAGGATCTGCGCGTGCATAGCTTCTCCCAGTCCGCCGATACCATCGTCGCCGCGGCTACGCCGCCCGGGCGCGGCGGCATCGGGATCGTGCGCCTGAGCGGGCCGCGGGCGCCGGAGATCGGCGCGGCTCTCGCCGGGGCGCTGCCGCCGGCCCGGCAAGCGAAGCTTGCCCGCTTCGTCGACGCCGAGCGCCAGCCGATCGATGCCGGTCTCGTGCTCTACTTTCCGGCGCCGGGCTCCTATACGGGCGAGCCGGTCGTCGAGCTGCACGGCCACGGCGGGCCGGTCGTGCTCGAAGCGCTGATCGCGCGCGCCCTGGAGCTCGGTGCGCGCCGCGCCGCGCCCGGCGAGTTCACGCAGCGCGCGTTCCTCAACGACAAGCTCGATCTCGCGCAGGCCGAGGCGATCGCGGATCTCATCGAGGCGGGCTCGCGCGCGGCGGCTCGTGCCGCATTGCGCTCGCTCGAGGGCGAGCTCTCCGTCATGGTGCAGGAGCTTACCGAGGCACTCGTGCAATTGCGCACGTACATCGAGGCCGCAATCGATTTTCCGGAAGAAGAGATCGACTTCCTCGCCGATCGAGAGATCGCGAAGCGTCTCGCCGCGCTTCGCGGCCGGTTCGAAGCGGTCGAGCAGAGTGCACGTCGCGGACGGCTGCTGCGCGATGGGATGACGGTCGTGATCGCGGGCCGGCCGAATGCCGGCAAGTCGAGTCTGCTCAACCGGCTGGCGGGCTACGACGCAGCGATCGTGACGCCCGTTCCCGGCACCACGCGAGATGTCGTGAGAGAGCGCATTCATCTCGATGGGATGCCGCTGCACCTGCTCGATACCGCTGGACTGCGCGCGGCGGGCGATGAAGTGGAGGAGGAGGGCATCCGCCGAGCGCACACCGAGATGGCGCGCGCCGATCGGGTTCTGTTCGTCATCGATACGGTCGTGGACCCGAGCGGCGGGGCCTTCCGCGACGAGCGCCCGCGCCTGCCGCTCGACGTGCCCGTCACGTTGCTCTTCAACAAATGCGACCGCGCACGCGCGGCGCCGTTTCCCGACAGTGCCTCCGGTCCGCCGCGCATAGCAGTGTCCGCGCTCACGGGCGAGGGTTTGGATGCGCTGCGTGGGCATTTGAAATCGTCGATGGGCTACGACTCCCTCGATGCGGGAGCTGTCTCCGCACGTGCGCGCCACCTCGAGGCGCTCGCACGCGCTCGGAGCCATGTGGATGTCGCAGCTCAGGAGCTCGCGGAACGGCGTGCGGGCGAGCTCGTGGCCGAGGAGCTGCGCGCGGCGCAGCGTGCGCTCGGCGAGATCACGGGAGAGCTCACGAGCGACGATCTTCTCGGGCGAATCTTCGCGAGCTTCTGCGTGGGGAAATAGCATGGCACGCGGCGCACCTCGCGCCCTCACTCGAACGCGCAGCCCCGGCGCGCGCTCGCGTGCAGTCGCTCCGTGGCTCGCGCTTGCGTGTGCACTGGCCGGGATGCTGCCCTTTCCCGCGCGAGCCGCGGGGACGCCGCTGCGCGTCGTCGCGGCGGAGAACTTCTACGGCGACATCGCGGGGCAGCTTGCGGCTCCGAATGCGGATGTCCGCAGCGTGCTCGAGAATGCCGCGGCCGACCCGCATCTGTTCGAGCCTGACGTTTCGACGGCTCGGGCGGTCGCATCTGCCGACCTCGTCATCTACAACGGCTTGGGATACGACGTGTGGATGGAGCGGCTGCTTGCCGCAACGAGCGCACCGCACCGGCGCGTCGTGATCGCAGCCTCCGCGGTGCCGCGTTCGGCCACGACGCGCAATCCGCACCTGTGGTACGCCCCCTCTGTCATCGCGAGCGTCGCACGCTCGATCGCCGCGCAGCTCGCGGCGCTCGATCCCGCTCGCCGCGGCGAGTATGCGCGGCGTCTCGATCGATTCATCGCGTCCCTCGGGCCGCTCGATGCGAAGATCGCAACGCTGCGCGCCCGCTTCGCGGGCACTCCCGTCGCCGCGACCGAGCCGCTCGCCCGGTATCTGACCGATGCGCTCGGACTCGTCACGAGCAATGCGCGGTTCCAGCTCGACGTGATGAACGGCACCGAGCCGAGCGCCCGCGATACGCAAGCCTTCGAGCGCTCACTCGAGATTCATCGCGTCCGTGTGCTCATCTATAACACCCAGGCATCGAGCAGCGCCGTCGAACGGCTGCTCGCGATCGCACGGCGCTCGGGGGTGCCCGTGGTCGGCATGACGGAGACCGAGCCGCCCGGCCTCGACTACCAGCGCTGGATGCTCGGGCAGCTCTCCGCCCTCGAGCGCGCCCTGTTAGAGACGGCGCATCGAGCGCCGCCGCCGCCGGCGCATTAGAATCGGCGTCTTGAGCGCGATCGAATTCCAGGGAGTCAGCCTCGCGATGGGCGGACGCCCCGTGCTCGAGGGCGTCGAGCTCGCCGTCGAGGCGGGCGAGCTCATCGGCGTGCTCGGCGCGAACGGCGCCGGCAAGACGACGCTGATGCGAGCCGTCCTCGGCCTCGTCACACCCACGGCCGGGAGCATCCGGGTCCTCGGCCGCCCCGTCGAGCGTGGCAATCCAGCAGTCGGGTACATGCCGCAGACCCGCACGCTCGAGACGATCCACCGCCTGAGCGGGTGGACATTCGTCGCGAGCGCGGCGGGCGGGAATCGGTGGGGACTGCCGCGACTGCGGCCCGAGGCGCGCCGCGATCTCGAGTGGGCGATCGATGCCGTCGGCGGCCGCGCCTTCGCGCAGCGCATGCTGGTCGAGCTCTCGGGCGGGGAGCGCCAGCGCCTGTTGCTCGCCCAGGCTCTGCTCGGCCGGCCGCGGCTGCTCCTGCTCGATGAGCCGCTGATCAGCCTCGATCCCCACCACCAGCGCAGCGTCATTGAGCTCGTGCGCGGCATTCAGCGCGAGCTCGGTGTCACCGTGCTGCTCTCGGCTCACGAGCTCAATCCGCTCCTCGATGTGGTGGACCGCGTTCTCTACCTCGGCAATCGTCAGGCGGCGCTCGGCACGGTCGACGAGGTCATCACCGGAGCCTCCCTTTCCCGGCTCTACGGCGCCGAGATCGAGGTGCTGCGCCACAACGGCCGAATCTTCGTCATGTCGGGGGGGCTCGAGATCGATCGCGACGAGCACCGCCATGTTTGAATTCGACTTCATGCGGCACGCCTTCGCCGCCGCCGGCATCGTCGCGGCGGTCGCCGCCTGCACGGGATACTTTCTGGTGCTGCGCGGGCAGACGTTCGCCGGTCACGCGCTGGCGCATGTCGGCTTTGCCGGAGCGACCGGTGCGGTGCTCATCGGCATCTCCCCGCTCTGGGGGCTGCTCGGCAGTACCGTCGCAGGGGGCGTCGGCATGGGGTTGCTCGGCGAGCGGCTCGAGGGCCGCGACGTGGCGATCGGCATCGTCCTCGCCGTCTCCCTCGGACTCGGACTGCTGTTCCTGCATTTCTTCACCGCCTATGCCTCGCAAGCGACGGCGCTGCTCTTCGGCAATCTTCTCGGCGTCGATGCGCGCACCGTCGTGATTCTCGGCGCGCTCGCGGCGCTGTGTCTCGCCGGGCTCGCGCTGATAGGGCGTCCGCTGCTGTTCGCGAGCCTGCAGCCGCAGCTCGCCGAGGCGAAGGGCGTGCCGCTGCGCGCCGTCGCGGTCGTCTTCCTCGCCATCGTCGCGGTCGCGACGGCGGAATGCGCGCAGATCGTCGGAGTTCTGCTCGTCTTTGCTCTGATGGTGGCACCGGCCGCCGCCGCGCAACGGCTCACGCGCCGCATCGGTCCGGGCGTGCTGCTCGCTCTGGCGCTCGCCCTCGTCGATGCATGGGGCGGCCTCGCGCTCGCCTACTACACCGATTGGCCGAGCAGTTTCTGGATCACGGCGCTCGGCGGGCTCACGTACCTCGCCGCGGCCGTCGTCGCGGCCTGAGTTTGGCTCAATGCTCGTGGCGGTGATGCAGGTCCGGATAGTGCGGATGGCGGTGCGTGAGCGGCTCGTGACGGTGCCAGTGGGAGTGCGGCTCGCCCGCGGGATCGTCCGGGCCGTGCGCGTGCTGGTGGTGCTCATCGTGGACGTGGCGGTGCGCGTGCTCTTGCGCCGGGTGATGGTGCTCGTGCTCGTGCCGCTCGCGCAGGTGCAAGTACAGCCCGACCGCCATCAGTACGCCGGCGAGCACCAGGCGCCAAGAGACCGGCTCGGCGAGCATCAGCACCGCGAGTGCCGCGCCGATGAAGGGCGCGGTCGAAAAATACGCTGCCGTGCGCGCGGCACCGAGGTGCCGCAAGCCGAGCACGTAAAGGACCAGGCTCACGCCGTATCCGAGGAAGCCGATGATGGCCGCCGCGATCGCCGTGCGAACCGACGGCAAGGCCGCGTGGCCCGCGCCGATCGCGAGCGCCACATTGACGGCCCCGGCGGCGAGCCCCTTGATGGCCGCAATCTGCATCGGATCGGCATGCGCCAGAGGGCGGGTGAGATTGTTATCGGCGCCCCAGGCGATGCACGCTCCGGCGATGAGCAGCGCACCGAGCGCAGCTCCGGAGTGGCCGGCACCGGCCAGCGGACCGCCGATCCACGAGAGCAGGACGGCTCCCGCGAGGATTGCGAAAGCCCCGAGGAGCAGGCGGCGATCGACGTTCTCGCGAAAAGCCACCCAGGCGATGGCCATCGTGGCGAGACCTTCGAGGTTCTGCAGCAGCGCGGCGGAGGCGGCGGAGGTGCGCGCGAGGCCGCTCATCATGAGAACGGGCGCGACCACTCCGCCCAGAAGGACTGCCAGGCATAATAGCGGCAGATCGGCGCGTCGCAGGCGGGCTTCGGCAGAGGCGAGCCGTCCGCTTGCGGCGAAGGCGCTCCGCGCCGCCAGAACGACACTCAGCCCGAGGCCGGAGCCCAGATAGAACAGTCCGGCGAGCAGCTGCGCATCGAGGCCGCCGCTCAGCAGAACCTTGGCGAGCGGCGTGCTGATGCCGAAGAGAATGGCCGAGGCGACTGCGAATGCGGCGCCCGGCCACGCGGAGAATTCGTTCATGAGGCTCGAGCTCGGCTGGACCTCGCCGGGGAGGGAGGCCGGCGGGCCCTGCGTATTAAATCAGACCAGAGCAGAGCATCCGACATGTTCGAGATCGTGAGATACCTCCTGAGCCGGGAGCGGGCAGCGCTGCGCCGCTCGATCGGGGGCGTGTACGCGATGCTGCTGGTGCTCAACGTCTTCGCGTGGGGATGGGCGCTGCTCATCTTCCGCGATCAGCCGCTGCTGCTCGGTACGGCCCTGCTCGCCTACGGCTTCGGCCTGCGCCACGCGGTGGACGCCGACCACATCGCCGCGATCGACAACGTCACCCGCAAGCTCATGCAGGAGGGCAAGCGCCCGGCGACCGTCGGATTTTACTTCGCGATGGGCCACTCGACGGTCGTCATCCTCGCGGCGGCGGCCATCGCGGCCACCTCCTCGGCGCTCGCCCCGCGATTCGTGAGCATGCGCAGCGTGGGCGGGATCATCAGCACGTCGGTCTCCGCGTTGTTCCTGCTGGTGATCGCGTTCATGAACCTCATGATCTTCCTCTCGGTCTGGAGGACCTTCCGCCACGTGAAGCGAGGCGGCGCCTACGTGGAGGAGGACCTCGACCTGTTGCTCAATCAACGGGGCTTCGCTTCGCGGCTCTTCCGTCCGCTGTTCCGATTCATCAAGCACAGCTGGCACATGTATCCGCTCGGATTCCTGTTCGGGCTCGGCTTCGAGACCGCAACGGAGGTCGCGTTGCTCGGCATCTCGGGAACGCAGGCGGCGAAGGGCACCTCCGTGTGGGTCATCATGGTGTTTCCGGCCCTGTTTGCGGCCGGCATGTCGCTCATCGACACGACCGACGGCGTGCTGATGCTCGGCGCCTACGACTGGGCGTTCGTCAAGCCCGTGCGCAAGCTCTTCTACAACATGACCATCACGCTCGTCTCCGTGATCGTCGCGGTGCTCATCGGCGGTATCGAGGCGCTCGGGCTGATCCGGGATCAGCTCAATCTCTCCGGCGGGTTCTGGGACGCCGTGAGCCAGCTCAACGGCAACTTCAACGGCCTCGGCTTCGCAATCGTCGGCATCTTCGTGCTGACCTGGGCCGCGTCCGTCATCATCTACCGCTACAAACGCTACGACAGGCTCGAGGTGAGGAGCGCGGGCGAGTAGGGAGGCTCGGCGCGGGCACAGGGCAGGGAGCCCCGGGCGGCCGGCAGCCGCTCACGCCAGGCGCGCGGCGGAGGTTCCTCGCGCGTCGATCGTGCCCGCCGCGACACCGTGCGTCTCATCGAAGAGCAGCAACCGGCCGGCGTTTCCGAGCCCGATGAACGTGCTCAAGTTGTGCAGCAGCGCCGCGATGATCGGCGCTTCCACTCCGAGCACTCCCGCGCCCGAGAGCACGATGAGGCCGAAGGTGAATCCCACGCCGATCGCGACGTTCACGTAAATCGTACGGCGGCAGCGACGGCTCAGGCGAATGCAGGTCCCGAGGCGGCGCAAGTCGTTCGTCATCAGCGCGAGGTCGGCGGAGGCGAGGGCCACATCGCCCGAGCCGTGCGCTCCCATCGCGACGCCGACCGCCCCGGCGCGCAGTGCGAGCGTATCGTTGATGCCGTCGCCCACGACCATCGGGCGATGTCCCGCTTTGATCTCCTGCATCACACGGTCGAGCTTCTGCTCGGGCAGCATCTCGGCGTACACATCGTCGATCCCGATCTCGCCTGCGACTTCCCGCGCTACAGCCGTGCGATCCCCCGTGAGGAGCACCATGTGCTCGATGCCGAGCCCTCGCAGGTCGGCGATGGCCGGTTTGGCACTGGCTCGCAGCTGATCGAAGAAGAGGAGCCAGCCGAGAAAGCGCCCATCGAAGCTCACGCCGGCAATCGGGCCGGTGTGCGCGGGCGCTGGGCTCACCGGAATGCCGAGCCGCTCGAACAGGTCCACTCGGCCGAGTGCGGCGACCGCCCCCTCGTAGTGGCCCGTCACACCGAAACCCCCGAACTCGCGCGGTTCCTCGATCACGGCTCGCGCCTCCCTCGGCACCGAGGCGGCGGCGGCGCGGCTCAACGGATGATTGCTCGCGGCCCCGAGACTCGCGCCGAGCCGTTTGAGCAGCGTCGCATCGACTCCGGGTGCGGGATGCACTTCGGCGAGCCGCAAATCTCCGGTCGTGATCGTGCCCGTCTTGTCGAAGACGACCGACGACACATCGGCGAGGTGCTCGAGAAACCCGGAGCCCTTGATCAAAATCCCGTGCCGCGCGGCGACCGCGATGGCTGCGACCGCGGTCGAGGGCGCGGCGAGCACGAGCGCGCATGGGCAGGATGCGACGAGCACCGCGAGCATGGCGGGCACATTGCCCGTGATGAGCCAGACGCCGGCTGCGATCAGCAGCACGAGCACCATGTATTGCCCGGCGTAGCGGTCGAGGAGCCTGGTCACCGGAGGCTTGGCATTCTCGGCCTCGCGCATGAGCGCGATGATGCGGCCGACCGTGCTCTCCTCACCGACGCGAGTGAGCTCGACTTGCAGCAGGCCGTCGAGGTTGATCGCTCCGGCGAGCACCTGATGTCCCTCGGCGACCTCGACCGGCACCGACTCGCCGGTGAGCGAAGCCAAATCGACGTTCGACTCGCCGCGCCGCACGATCCCGTCCGCGGGAATGCGCTCGCCGGGACGCAGCTCGATCAAATCTCCCGCGTGGAGCCGCGCGCTCGGCACGAGCTCGACCGTGCCGTCCGGCAGCAAACGGCGCGTGTCCACTTCCGTCAGCCGCGTCAGCGCGCGCACGGCCTCGTGCGAGCCGAGCATGCTGCGCTCCTCGAGGATGTGGCCGAGCGTCATCACGATCGGCAGCAGCGCGGCCGTCATGAGATCGCCCGTGGCCCACGCGGCGATGAGCGCGAGTGCGACCAGGCGGTCGGTGATCCCGTGCAAATTCGGGTGGCGCAGACTCGCCCATGCCTCCGTGAATACGGGTACGGCGACGAGCGCGGCGGAGAGGCCGGCCACCAACTCGGCGACGCCGGCCTGCGCCGGCAGCAGCAGCCGCATTCCGGCCGCGACGATGAGCAGGCAGCCCGCCGCAAGCGCGAGACTCACCCGCAGCCCGAGGATCAGCCGCTCTGCGCGATCGAGCAGCAACGCGGGGCCGCCCGCGCCCTCGGGCGGCAGCGGTACGACCGTCGGCGTGCAGCAGGGGTCGTCCACGGCGGCGGCCGAATCGGCTCCGGTGCTCGCCATCGGTCGGGGCTCGCGGGGTTCTGGGACTGCGCTCATTTAGGTTTTCCGGGCAGAAGGAACTGTACCCCAGTCTTGGGGTCGACCAGCACGGTGGACCCGGCGCGGTTCAGTATCCGGGAGACCTGCGCGCGATATTCGCGGAGCAGGAGGCTGTTGCGCGTTTGCGGCGTCTCCTGACGAGCGAGCGCCAGGATGCGGGCGGTCTCGACATTCGCGCGGCTCACGCGCTCCGCGGCGCTCGCCTGTGCAGCGGCGAGCAACTGATCGCGCTCGCGATTCGCCTCTTGCCGCCGCCGCTCCGCATCGGTGCGCGCCTCGGCGACCTGTCGGTCGGCCGCTTGCGTGGCGAGCAGCACGGCATCGAAGGCGGTCTTGGCCTCCGGGGGCAAATAGGCCGTCATGTCGATGCGCGCCACTTCGATGCCGAGCGAGGAGCCGGAGGCTGCGAGCGTGTGCAGGCGGGCATTGACCGAATCGAGCAGCGAGCGGAG
>Ga0134128_10002999_pt1 | contig 20692 bp, 19 predicted proteins | sample KB31754_FD_96462 | JGI IMG/M metagenome (GOLD analysis project Ga0134128, IMG submission 96462) | Terrestrial soil microbial communities with excess Nitrogen fertilizer from Kellogg Biological Station, Michigan, USA - KB3-175-4 | ecosystem: Environmental > Terrestrial > Soil > Unclassified ...
CGCAGAGGATCATGGTACGCACAAAGTCGTCGCTATTCTGGAACACGCGCCGACCCGTTTTGCAGTGACCGTGGAACGCGCCGCGCTGGCGGCGCTCGAAGGCGGCTGTCACGTGCCGGTGGGTGTGTACTGCGAAATTACCGATCAGGGGCGGGAAGCGACAGCGGTGGTGGCGCATCCCGACGGCTCGCGAATTCTGCGCGAGCATCTTCTGCTGGAGAGTACCGACACCAGCCTGACATACGCCAAAAATGCCGGACGTTTGTTGGCGCAACGCCTGGTGGAGCGTGGCGCGGGAGAATTGTTAGCGGTGGAAAGCGCTTCTACGACAGACGATGGAAGCGCGGACGTATGAAGCCGCTGGCGGGGAAGAGAATTTTGATCACTCGAGCATGGCACCAGGCGCAGGCACTGGCTGTTGCTCTGGAAGAAGAAGGCGCGGAAATCGTGGCGATTCCGGCCATCGAAATCATCCCGCCGGACTCTTATGAGGCGCTGGACGCCGCGTTGCGCGACCTCAACCGATATCAGTGGCTGATCCTGACCAGCGTGAATGGCGTGGAAGTGCTGGTCGAACGGTTGAAACAGATGGCGCGGACCACGCTTGCCCCGCCCCCCGCTGCGCTGCAATCTGTAAGCTCGTTTCGCATTGCTGCCATGGGGCCGGCGACGGCGCGGGCTCTGGAGGCGCGTGGACTGATGGCGGACCTGGTGCCGGAACGATACGTCGCGGAATCCCTGGTCGAAGCGCTGCGCGATCAGGTTTACGGGCAGAACGTTTTACTGGTGCGGGCCAAGGTGGCGCGCGATGTGCTTCCGATAGAACTGGAAAGAGCGGGCGCTATGGTGAACATCGTCGATGCCTATCAGACAGTGGTGCCGGCCGCATCCTGCCAGGCGCTGCGTCAGGTTCTCGATCAGTCGTATCGTCTGCCGAACGCAGTCACCTTCACCAGTTCTTCCACGGTAACCAATTTCTTCCGTCTACTGGAGCAAGCTGGAATTGCCGGATGGCCGGCGAGCATGGCCGCAGCTTCCATCGGGCCGATTACCAGCAAAACTCTGATCGAGCATGGCATTGAGCCGGTGGTGGAGGCTTCGGAATATACGATTCCGGGCCTAGTTGCGGCGCTGTGCCGCTGGGCGGAGAAAGCCTGAAATTCGAAAACTTTAGTGACTGCTCCAGGTCTTGTCTTTTGAATTGCAGAGATCTTCGAGGAAGCAGTCCGCGCAGCGGGGTTTGCGGGCGATGCAGGTTTCGCGTCCAAAGTGGATGATGCGATGCGAGAAGTCAATCCAGCTCTCCGGCGGAATCACTCGCATCAGGTCCTGTTCGATTTTTTCCGGGGTAGTGGACTTCGTCAGCTCCAGCCGCTGCGAAATGCGCATGACGTGGGTATCGACCACCACGCCCATGCCGATCTTGTACCAGGAGCCGAGCACGACATTGGCCGTCTTACGGGCGACGCCGGGAACGGTCAGCAGCTCTTCGATGGTCCGCGGAACTTTGCCGCCGAACTCCGCCACGATTCGTTGCGCCGCGCCGATGATGTTCTTCGTCTTGTTGCGAAAAAATCCGGTGGTGCGGACGATCTCTTCCACTTCAGGCGGCGACGCTTTTGCCATCGCCTGCGGGGTAGGGAAGCGGCGGAACAATGCGGGCGTGACCATGTTGACGCGAACATCGGTGCATTGCGCGGAGAGAATGGTGGCCACCATCAACTCCCACGCATTTTTGTGGTGCAAGGCGCAGACGGCGTTCGGATAGCGTTCCGCCAATCGCTTCAGGATGGTCTGGACGCGCCTGGGGTTTAGCGGCGATTTTTCTGAGGTGCGCGCTGCCTTTGCCGGAAATTTATTTTTTGGAAGCGCGGTTTTTGTTGGCATCGTGAATTGATCCTGAAAATTCTTCCCGAAGATTGTTCTGGAACGATTACTCCATGCTATACCGGTTCTCCTGATGCTATCGATTGCGAAGATCGTTTCAGTGCGGCCTTTCTTTGAGGAAAGCCCGCGAATAGAGTCTCTTCCCGATATACACCTTCAGGAGAACCGGTGTAGAAAACCGGGCGATTACAGGGGTTTCACGCTGCGCCGCGGGAGCGCCGGATATACTCGCAGCACGGAATAATTCCGGCCCAATCGAATGACCGAAAAAATTCTTACTCTTCTTCTTCCCTGGATTACAGGAATCATTTCTCACATCGGCTACGCGGGAGTAGCGCTGCTCATGGCGATTGAGTCCGCCTGCATTCCGCTGCCTTCGGAGATCATCATGCCGTTTGCCGGATACCTGGTCTATACCGGGCGCTTCAATCTTTTCTGGGTGGCGACGGCGGGAGCGATCGGCTGCAATATCGGTTCGGGCATCGCGTACTGGATCGGAGCCTACGGTGGACGCCCGCTGGTGGAACGATTTGGCAGCTACGTGCTGCTGAGCCGACGCGATCTCGATCGGACGACGAAATTTTTCGAACGATTTGGATCGATCACAGTGCTTGTGGGCCGGCTACTGCCGGTGGTGCGCACATTTATCGCGCTTCCTGCCGGGATCGCACGCATGCCGCAGGGTAAATTCCATCTGTATACATTTATCGGGTCGTGGCCCTGGTGTCTGGCGCTGGCTTACGCAGGAGAAAAACTGGGGAGTGCCTGGAACACCGATCCCCGGCTGAAAAACATTCTTCATCGCGCGGACGCGGTTATCCTGGCGATCATTGTGATTGGATTTGTGTGGTTTGCCTGGACCCACTGGACGCAGCGCGTTCGCGAACAAAACGGCTGAACTAGAGCAGTTTTCCTGTTGCTATAGATCGCATTCATCATCGAAATGCCGTTTTTCTTAAGGAAAAACGGCGTGGAGATCTTCGCTTCGATATACACCTACAGGAAAACTGCTCTAGCTACCGGCCAGCAGAATCGGCATGGTCGGGGTCGCCGATCCGCCGGCGTTTTCCATGGTGACGCCGAACGCCTTGGCCGGAACCCCGGGCGGCAGGTTTGGCAACAGAACGCTGGCCATGCCGCGCGCATCGGGTTGAAATGTTCCTGCCGGGACGGGCGCGGAACCGTTGGCTGGAATGACCCACAATTCATACGTCTTTTGCGGGGGTAGCGGCTTCAGGTTGCCGGCGGTAAATACCAGCGCGCCACGACTGGCAAGATAAACCGCGTGTCCGGTAGGTTCGGGAGCCGTATGGGCGGCCACCAAAGTCACGCGCTGGGCCCGCGGCGAACTCAATACGTCCAGTACCTTTTCCGCGCGGTCGGCAGAGCCGGCTGACTGCACGATCTCCGCAGTTGCGGCGCGCAGCTGTGACTGCATGGCTCGATTGGTATCGTGGACCTTCACCGCATACAATAAGCACGCCGCAGCGGCAATCCATCCACCCCAGATGAGCCCGGGGCTGGAACGGCGCGGCCTGAGGGGAATGACACTTGGTTGCGCCGGGGAAGTGGGCGAGGCCTGAGAAGTGGGCGAAGCGGGGGATTTTGAATCGACAGCTGAAACCGGCGTCCCAAGAGCAGCTTTTTCGGCTTGCGCCAGATTCAGTCCCGCAGCCTGGAAGAGCCGCTCTTTCGCCGCAGACGGAGGCCGAACCGGAGGCGCCGTCATGGCGACCAACGCCATATCCGCGTACAGGCGTTCCACCTGTGCCCGGCACTCCACGCACTCGCGCAGATGCAGACGCACCGAATCCAATACTGCATCGGACGCGCCCATGCAGTATTGGATCAGTTCATCCAGGTCGGAATGTTTGTCGGGCGTCATGCGGATACGTCGAAAGCCTTTCGTAAAGAGATCAATACAGAGCGAATCCGGCTTTTGATCGTGCCCAGCGGCTGGCCGGTTCGTTCTGCAATTTCCGAATGTGTACAGCCTTCAAAAAAAGCCATCTCAAATGCTTGCCGCTGATCGACCGGCATGGCTTCTAAAAAGCCGCGTGTCTTTTCGAGCAAAATTTCGCGTTCCGCATCGGCGCCGAGATCGACATGGTTTGACAGCTGCAGGTCATCAATATTTTCCAACTGCCGGCTGCCGCGTATCCGGTCAATCGCGCGGTTCCGCGTTACCACCGTCAGCCAGCCGCACAGGCTGCCCCGATCACCACTAAAAGAATCGGGCTGCTGCCACAACTTTAAAAACACTTCCTGCATCACGTCTTCCGCCGCGGCAGTATTGTGCAGCACGCGCATCGCGATCGAATACACCAGCGTGGAATGCAGGTCGTAAATGCGCGACAAGGCCTCCGGCCGTTTCTCACGGATTTGCTGCATCAACCGCAGATCGGCGAGATTGACGTTTTGTGCAGGCATGGCGGACAAGGGTAAGCCAATTCGACGACTTGGATTCAACCCGGTTTTCGACCGGGTCACAGGCGTCCCTACAATGTACACGGCCTGAAATTGCCACACAAATGGGCTATGCCCGCTCAACATAATTTGTTTTCCAACTGCGTATAGAACGCGGGTCGCCCTGTTTCGGATTGACCACATGGACATATAAAGGAGGTGTTCGCCGGAAGATCGTGCTTGATTCGGCTTTTCTGCATCCAAGCAAGAAAATTGCGATGTTTTTTGAAGCGCGAATGCTTCTTCATCAAAAAGACGTTGGGAAAACAGGAAAGTAGATACCTCAGGAGAGGACGATTCAATGACTAAAGAAAAATCTTCAGAACCATTTTTGACCGATGTAAAGACCCTGCGCGAGCGGGCTCGCAAGAGCATAGGTAAGGGTGCGGTAACGGAGAATTACGGCGGCAATGTAAAACAGACGATCGACATTTTGCAAACGGTTCTGGCGACGGAAATTGTCTGTGTGCTCCGCTACACCATGCATGCGGTGTCTGCCAGCGGGATTTCCAGCGACAGCGTGAAGGAGGAGTTCGCCGAACACGCCAAGGAAGAACAAGAACACATGATGGCGGTGGCCGAGCGCATCAACCAGCTTGGCGGCAAACCGGACTTCAACCCGGAAGGTCTGGCGAGCCGTTCCGCCTCTCAATATTCTGAAGGCGGCGACCTGATCGGAATGATTAAGGAAAATCTGATCGCTGAGCGGATTGCGGTGGAACACTATCGGGAACTGATTCGCTTCTTCGGCGATGGCGATAAAGATACAACCACGCGGGTGATGCTGGAGCACATCCTGGGCAATGAGGAAGAGCACGCCAACGACATGCACGACCTGCTGGTGGCGCACGAAGGCCGCCCCATGCTTTCCAACCATTGATTATTTGGTAAGTTGCTGAATCTACTAGGAAAATTTAATTTGTCCAGCCTTCGCGGGGTCTGCTAGATTTATGCGTACATTGCAGGCCGGTTGTTTCCGGCATGTGAAAGTTCGGGGGGAACGAGGGTCGATACATGTTTATTATCTGGTGGATCATTGTTGGTCTCATTGCTGGCTGGATCACAGGCAAGATTATGAGCGGTGGTGGCTACGGTGTCCTGATGGATATTGTGGTCGGTATCGTCGGCGCCATTATCGGCGGATTTATTATGCGGTCGCTGGGATTTGCGGGCCATGGCGGAATGCTCTATACCATTCTGGTTGCGATTGGCGGCGCGGTCATTCTGACTCTGTTGTTGCGCCTGGTGACACGGGGACGCGTACGACAGGTATAACCTCTTCGAAGAATTGAGAAGGCACTATCACTGATCCGCCGGAAGATTCGGGAGCCATCCCGTCTCTTCCGGCGGATTGCGTTATATCCCTGCGCAAGTTTTGGTTTCCATCCTGATTTCTGCCGCGAAGCCCCCTTTCCAACCTGATTCGAGTCGCGGACCTGCATCCAACGTAGAGATTTCGTATCTCTGCTTTCTGGAGGGATTCGCACGGCCATGATCCAAAAATCTGCCATCAAAGAGGGTTTGCCTTATCCCCGCGGGGCAGCCTGGGACGGAAAAGGCACAAATTTCGCGATATTTTCCGCCAACGCAACCAAAGTGGAAATCTGCGTTTTCGATAATAAGGGACAGCGTGAAGTCCAGCGCATCGAACTGCCGGAGTGTACCAACCAGCTCTGGCATGGATATCTGCCGGGCCTGGGCCCGGGAACCATTTACGGATATCGAGCTCACGGCCCGTATGAGCCCGAGGCCGGCCATCGATTCAACCCCAACAAATTGCTGCTGGATCCCTATGCCACAGCGCATACGGGAGAGCTGCAATGGAACCCCGCGGTTTTCGGATACAAAATGGAATCAGGAGATGACCTGACCTTCGACGAACGTGACAGCGCGCCGTTTATGCCGAAGTCGGTCGTGGTCGATCCCGGCTTCGATTGGAGCGGAGCGCCAGGCCGCGACCGGAGAGGCAGCCTGACTCAGCTGGCCGTGCCGTTCGACAACGCCATCCTATATGAGTTGCATGTGCGCGGCTATACGAAGAAGCATTCCGCCGTTCCCGAGCATCTGCGGGGTACATATGCGGGACTTGCGAACAAGGAAGTATTGTCGTACATCCGGTCCCTGGGAGTTACTTCCATCGAGCTGCTTCCAATTCAGTCGTTTATCGTTGACAGTCATCTGCTCGACAAGGGCCTTACCAATTACTGGGGATACAACAGCATCGGGTTCTTTGCGCCGGACTGCAGATATTCGTCAGATCAGGCGCACCCCTTACGGGAGTTCAAAGAGATGGTGGCCAAGATCCATGAGGCCGGCCTGGAAGTAATTCTCGATGTGGTCTACAACCACACCGCGGAAGGGAACGAACGCGGTCCGACACTTTCTTTTAAGGGCATCGATAACGCCAGTTATTACCGGCTGATTCCCGATCAGCAGCGCTATTACATCAACGATACCGGAACCGGGAACACAGTAAACCTGAGCCATCCTCGCGTGTTGCAGATGGTAATGGACAGCCTGCGCTACTGGGTGGAACAGATGCATGTGGATGGTTTTCGCTTCGATCTGGGAACTATATTGGCGCGTGAACCAAACGGGTTCGACAACCGGAGCGGATTTCTAAAGGCGTGCAGCCAGGACCCCATCCTGAACACAGTCAAGCTGATTGCCGAGCCCTGGGACTGCGGCCCCGGCGGATATCAGGTGGGAGAGTTTCCGCCGGGCTGGGCGGAGTGGAACGATAAATTTCGCGACGATGTGCGGGGATTCTGGAAGGGGCAAGGCTCGGCTGCCGCCCTGACCAAGAGACTGACCGCATCGGGAGAGATTTTCAACAGCCAGGGTCGCAGGCCCTGGAGCAGCGTCAACTTTATTACCGCGCATGACGGATTCACGCTGAACGATCTGGTTTCTTACAACGACAAACACAACGAAGCGAACCAGGAAGATAACAAGGACGGCAGCGACAATAACAATTCCTGGAACTGCGGGGCAGAAGGTCCGACCGACGACGCCGGTATTAACGCGCTACGGCAGCGCCAGATGCGCAATCTGCTGGGAACTCTGCTGCTGGCCCAGGGTACGCCGATGATGCTGGCAGGCGATGAATTTGCCCGCACCCAGCAGGGCAACAACAACGCATATTGCCAGGACAACGACATCAGCTGGGTGGACTGGAGCCTGCGGGAAAAAAACCAGGCGCTGGTCGGATTTGTAAAAAAGCTGACCGATTTGCGGCATAAATATCCCATCCTGCGCCGCAACCTATTTCTAACGGGGGGGTACAACGAGGAACTGGGCGTCAAGGACGTCACCTGGATCAACGCGGATTGTCAGGAAATGAAAGACGCCAACTGGGGCGACGATGGAATGCGCTGTTTTGGAATGCTGATGGATGGGCGCGCCCAGACGACCGGAATTCGCCAGCGGGGCCACGAGGCGACCATGTTGCTGGTTATTAACGATCACTTCGACATGGTGGAATTTCGACTGCCCGATTGCACGGAAAAATGCCAATGGTCGCTGCTGATCGACACGAATCGGGAAGACAGCAACGGAAAGGGAAGTTTGGAGGGGGCCTTTCAGACGGGAGATTACTACAAAGTAACGGCGCGATCCCTGCTATTGTTCACTCGCGTGGCGGACGATAGAAGAAAAAAGTGAAAGCCGGCCCGCCTCAATGATTCGAGCTTCCGCGAATTGGAGGCACGCCCCTCGTCAGATATCGTAAGGTGAAGGCCAGCCATCGATGGGCGAGATCAAAAGCGAGAAGGATTTTTTTTTGCGCGCCCGCTGCGGCGTGAGGGGATGGTCTCGGCCGCCGGGGGAGTGGCATACCCTGGCCGCTGGCAGTACCGATTCCGTCCTGCTGGAGACGCTGCGCTTCGATGCCGGCAACACGCGAAGTTTTGTTTTTCTCGATCCAGTTAAAATTTTGATCGCGCGGACTCTCGATCAGGTCCCAGACCTGTTTCGCCGGATTGAAGAAGCGTTAGCCGGCGGTTTTTATGTTGCCGGATACGTGAGCTACGAATGCGGTTATCACTTTCAACCGGTGGATGCCGGAAATCTTCCGGCCGCGGAACTTCCGCTGGCGTGGTTCGGGGTCTATCGAGAACCGCGCATCTTTGAACATCTGAAAGACGGAGATCAAAGCGTCGCCGCATCGCCTGACGCGGACGGGTCCACGGAGGCCCAGAGGTTTTCTCCAGACCGGATCGACTTTGGAATCGCAGAAGAGGAATATCGCAATAAAATTTTGCGGATTCAGGATTACATTGCCGCAGGCGATACCTATCAGGTGAACTTTACCGATCGGGTGGAGTTGCAAACAACCGCCGCCGCGGTGGAAGTATTCGCGGCCCTGTCGCGCCGCCAGCCCGTGGCCTACAGCGCGCTTTTGCAGGTCGCCGGTCACCAGATACTTTCCTTTTCTCCGGAACTTTTCTTCAAGGTAGACGGCGACAGAATCATCACCCGGCCCATGAAAGGGACAATGCCGCGGGGCCTCGATTCGCTGGAAGACATTTCCGCGGCGGTTCGTCTGCAAAACGACCCAAAGAATCGTGCCGAACATGTCATGATCGTCGATCTGTTGCGGAACGATCTGGGCCGCATCTGCGCCACCGGCAGTGTGAAGGTCGAAGATATTTTTTCGGTCGAGAAATATCGCACGCTGTTCCAGATGACCTCAACCATTTCCGGCACGCTCCGCCAGGGAATCGGCTATTACGACATCTTCAGCAGCATGTTTCCCGGAGGCTCCATCACCGGCGCACCAAAGATCAGGACCATGCAGATTATTCGTGAGCTGGAGCAGCGGCCTCGCGGAGTGTATACGGGAGCCATCGGATTTATTGCGCCCGATCGATCTTCCGTTTTTAACATCGCGATTCGAACCCTTGTCTTGCGAAATGGGCAGGCCAGCATGGGCGTCGGCGGCGGAATCGTGGCTGACTCCCGGCCCGAAGAGGAATATAGAGAGTGCCTTCTGAAGGCGAACTTTCTATTGCATTCCTACCCGGAGTTCCAATTGCTGGAAACCATGCTGTGGAACGGCGAGTTTACATTTCTCTCCATGCATCTTGACCGGATGGAATCCTCGGCATCGTATTTTGATTTTCCTTTCGATCGCACGGAGATCGCTTCCCAGCTAAGCGCGCAGGCGAAGAAGTTTTCTTCGACCGATCTTTACCGGGTGCGGATGTTATTAGATTCTGCGGGTCAGATCACCATAAACGCTGCAAAGCACCTGCCGGATCGCCCGACTGGGATCGTCCGGCTGGCTTCGGAGCGGACGTTTTCCGGAGACGTGTTTCTGCGCCACAAGACGACGAATCGGGAACGGTACGATCGGTTCTACGCCGCGGCCCGCGGTGATGGGTTTGACGAAGTCGTTTTTCTGAACGAGAAAAATGAAGTGACAGAAGGCGCGATCAGCAATCTGCTGGTCCTGCAGCAGGGCAAACTTCTGACGCCGCCGCTTTCATCGGGCGTTTTGCCGGGGGTGTTCCGCCGCCATCTGCTGGAGACGGATGCGACGGTAGAAGAGCGCGTTCTGACACTGGAAGATATTAAGTCTGCCGATGCATTGTATCTTTGCAACTCCGTTCGCGGTTTGCGTCCGGTAATTCTGCGAGGGTGAGGTTTCGACCGTTCGAAGAGATAAATGCGGCTGACGTTATAATGGATCGAGTTTCCGCAGCGTATCGTGGAGAGGTGGCCGAGTGGCTGAAGGCGCACGCTTGGAAAGCGTGTTTACCGCAAGGTAACGTGGGTTCGAATCCCACCCTCTCCGCCAGATCCACATCCAAGAATGTCCCACAAAGCCTAAACTCTTACGAAAGTCCAATAAATAAGCGGTTAATGTCATCCAGAGTGGTGCAATAGCGTTCCATTGCATCCGCCTCTGAGTTGTGGTAGGGTACGGTGGTATAGAAGTCTTTACCACAATCGAACCCATTTCTCTACCACGTGCCTACCACAACATGCCGACAAAACCGCTGACAGATGTGAAGCTGAAAACTTCCGCGTGCCCCAAGGGCCAAGCCATTATGAAGTTGCACGATGGCAACGGTTTGTACCTGTGGGTTTTCTCCAACGGCAAAAAGCATTGGCGGTTTCGCTGGCACGTAGACGGCAAGGAACGATTGCTGGCGCTTGGACAATATCCGCACGTCAGTCTGGCTGAGGCCCGCAAGCGCCGTGACAAGTTACAGACCCAGCGTGCGAATGACCTTGACCCTTCAGCGGAACGCAAGGCAGCCAATCAGCGAAAGCGGGTTGCGCAAGCCAATTCCTTTCAGGTTGTCGCTCTGGAGTGGTACGAGAAACAGCGTCACACATGGGTTGCCTCTCATATCAGAGATGTAGACCGGCGGCTGCGGGGCAACATCTTCCCCATTCTGGGGCTGCGGCCCATTGGCGAGATTGAAGCGCCGGAACTGCTGTCAGCCATCCGCAAGATAGAGTCTCGCGGTTCGTATGATCTTGCGCATCGCGTGCTCCAGGTCTGTGGTCAAGTATTCCGATACGGAATTGCGACGGGCCGATGCACGCGCGATTTGTCGAAAGACTTGCGCGGTGCTCTCACGCCTCACGTAAAGCAGCACCAAGCCGCTGTAAGACCGGAAGAATTGCCTAAACTCATGCGGGCTATCGCGGGCTATGACCGATTGGGGAGCAGCCAAGTCCGGCTGGCGCTGCAACTGCTCGCGCTGACCTTTGTGCGAACCGGAGAATTGATTGGCGCGACGTGGCCGGAATTCAACCTTGACGAGAAAGTCTGGGTCATTCCGGCGGAGCGTATGAAGATGCGTGCCGAGCACATCGTGCCGCTATCGACTCGGACGATTGCGCTACTGGCGGAGTTGAAGCCGCTCTCCGGTCATAGCCAATTCATTCTGCCGGGCCGCAATGCGGCGAAAACCCTGTCGAATGGCGCAATGCTCATGGCGCTGAAACGGCTCGGCTACAAAGGCCGGATGACCGGGCACGGCTTCCGCGCGGTCGCCAGCACGGTACTAAATGAGCATGGTTTTCGCCCCGACGTGATCGAACGCCAGCTTGCCCACTGCGAACGCAACGCCGTGCGTGGCGCGTACAATCGCGCGGAGTATCTGTCAGAGCGCAAGCGCATGATGCAATGGTGGGCTGACTATGTGGATTCCGTCGTCATTGATTCCAAGGTGATCGTGGGCAATTTCGGCGGGGTCGCATAGCACTCCAGCTTTGTATTCACGTGGTCAGACTTATCGCCGCTTCCTCTCGGGAACATCTGGAACTTTCTTAGTTCACTGTGGTTGATTTTTTTAGTTGCTAATTTGAGGAACTTGATGCAAGGTGGTCTTAGTCTGGTTCGTTGCCTGGCAGATTCGGTTTCTATTTGCTTTATCGAAACAGACCGAATTGCTCGCATTGCCCGCAAAATAGAAACGTCCTGCTGCTAGTAGCCCCTGTGCTACGTAACGCCCGCAACGCCTCGTAAGGCCAATTGATACAGAAACACCTCTGCTGCTGCTCGTAGGGCCCCGTAACGCTCACAACTGAATAGCGCAAGGCAACCCCAGAGTTCTTTTCTCGTGCAATTGCACTTGGATCGCACTCGTTTCCTCATGCCACCAGCAGGAACCGCATCTGTATCGGCGGAATCGCGTTTCTCCGGCGGTGTCGATTGCGGTCTTGCGCAAATGCGTCTTCATGGTCCCGCAGCAGGAGCTGCGCGGAACTTGAGCGGCGTTTACCTCCAATGATTCAACACTCGATTGGAAGGAGCAACGATGGCGAATTCAATAATTCGTTTGCCCGAAGTGAAGAACCGCGTTGGACTCTCGCGGAGCGCGATCTATCTGGCCATTTCTCGTGCGGAGTTTCCACAACCCGTGCACCTTGGAGCGCGAGCAGTGGGCTGGCTCGAATCTGACATTGAAAATTGGATTCGAGAGCGTGTAAAGCATAGTCGACTGCGGCCATGAATCCGCAGCGCATGGGAAACCAAACATCAACAGCGCATCCTGGCGAAACGTACTTGCCAACCACGCCGCCGGAACTGGCTGCGCAGCATCCTCTTTTCGCCGCTCCAGTCGCCGCACCGTCGGATGCCAGCTTCCTAGCTGCTTGCCGATTGGAAATGAGAAGGACGGAGACCCTCAAGCCGCATTCAAGCCTGCTCAAGCAAAATCTCCAGCCAACAGCAGAGCGCCTCCTGATGCTCGAAAAGCTCGGCAACGCGATCTTTGAACAGCCTCTCTTGATTACGAACGGAAACCTGATCGTCGATGGCTATGCGCGTTGGATCGTTGCCAAACGCAAACAGCGCTCCACAATGTTGTGCCAGGTGTGCCAGCTTACAGAACAAGAAGCTTTGCAACGTATCCTGCAAAAACATCGCAGCCCGGAATGGTGGAACGCTTTCATCCGCATATTGCTGGCTCTCGATCTTGAGCGGGGGCTTCGAGAGGAGGCGCGAGCGAACCAAAGTGCAGGCGGCAAAGAGAAGGTTTCGTCAAAATTGACGGAAGATCGACGGCTCGACTGCCGGAAACAGATTGCTGAAGCCGCTGGCGTATCCACTGGCAACGTGGCCAAGGTGAAACAAATACTCAAGTCGAGGGTCGCACGCGAAGTGATCGAGGGGCTTCGGACCGGAGAAATCAGCATTCACGGTGCCTGGCAGTTGAGCAAGCTCTCCATCAGGGGACAGGAAGCCGAATTAGGATATCGAAGAAACAAAAAACACAGCACCGCGCGAATTCGGAAATTGCTCTCCCGACAAATCCCCAAAAACGATCCGGTAGTCGCGTCTGTTCGTCACCTCAGCATTGGCCTAACAGGGCTGAAGAATACGCCTTGGATGTCCTTCCACTGGAAGCAAATCGACGATCTCATTATGGTTATTGAGCACAAATTCTCCACCAGCAGGAGCATTCCAGATGCCGACCAAGCGAAGCATGAAGCAAATCCTGGCCGACAATCGGATTCACTGGAACAATGCGCAGACACGGTCTGTGGTCCGCGTGAACTTCCAGAAAATGATCGACTGCCGAACGCTTGCACTCGGGGCTGAGGTCTACGCATCCGACAGTGGAGAGCGGAAGTTCTTCCCTCATACCTGCAAGTCCAGGGCCTGTTCGAGCTGCGGACAGCGGGCATCGATCTGCTGGCAACGTGAACGTGCAGCGGCCCTTCCAGACACCCCATGTGCCGGCGTTGGACTTACTATGCACAGTGATTTTTGGCCTATTTTTCAGCGGAACCGGCATCTGCTCGCCGACCTCGACGCACTTGGCGCCAAGGTCCTGCAAGATTGGGCTGAAGACAAGTACGGCGCGGAGGTCGCGGTGCTGGTCGTCCGTCATACCTTCGGGGGTGATCTGAAATTTCACCCGCATCTCCATATCCTGGTCTGGACCGTGGGCCTGCATAAGACAGGTCGCAGACTGGTTTCAGACGTGTGCTTCCCGAAGGATGCCATCATGCGCATCTGGCGGCATAGGCTGCTCGATTACCTCACGATGGCCTTCGAAGCCGGACTGCTCTCTTCCGATCTCTCCCCGAAGGAGCTATTGGAATTGTTCCAAGCCCACCGCGACCGTTGGTGGATGCCACATCGCAAATATTTCAAATCGAAAGACGCCTTTCTCCGATACATTTCTCGATACCTGCGCCGTCCACCCTTGGCCGAGTATCGGCTGCTTCCCAGCGAAGACCAAGAGGTGCGCTTTTTGACCAAAGATAAAAAGCTGGGGCAGACAGTCACCACCGTGTATACCACCAGCGAATTCATCGCCCGTCTGTCAGATCAGGTTCCGGATCGCTATCGGCACGCGGTTCGATACTTCGGCCTGCTTGCGCCAAGGTCCTTTGGTAAAAACGCAGTGTTCTGGGCACTGCTGGATCAGAAGAGGCGACCCCGGCCAAAGCGCATAACATGCGCAGACTCAATTCGAGCTACCTTTGGGAGAGACCCGTTGCGTGATAGCAACGGAGAATCTATGTATTGGAATGGCAGAATCTCACCGGTCAAACTCGAAGCAACTTGAAGATCGAAGTCGCTGGCGGCAAGCGATCCCTCTCCTGTCCGCAACACTTTGTCCCGCATCCACTTTAACCAGTCCACCGTTCGCGGACTTGTGGCTCTGATAGCGACTTTGCGTCTCGCCGCCAGCAATTGTGCTGCTTACCGGTGTAGGTGCTTCTCCTGAAGCCGTTGCAGACTATTCCCTAGCAGGCATTTGAGCCGTAACGTCCTCGCACGAGGAGCCTACAGCACCATAGTGCTCCGCGAATCTTTTCGATGCCTGGACTCGTCGCTGAAATGAGATTTTGATTTTCCTATAGTTCTAGTTATGTCTTTCTCGTTTCCACCGCTTATAGAGGCTCAGTTGGGTTCGCCGTCTAATGGCGTAGAACTTCGCATAAAACGCAATATCGTCTGCGCACGAATTCGCAACTCCACTGTGGGTGTGAGACTGAGACTGACCTGGGGCCAAAGCTCGACGGGACGGTCGCGGAGAAACTGTGACGTTTTGGCCAGCATTCGTCCGGGATACACGAAGTCCATCGGGCATCCTTCGCCATCCCGGAAAAGGCTGGCGTCGGGGGTTCAATTCCCTCCCTGGCCACCACATTCCAAAGGACTTGCACGATCCGCTCTGAAAAATCCAACCCACACTCAACCCACATTCGCCCAATAAGTTCACGAAACCGCCCATTCTACGGGCGTTCCCGCGTTCACCGACGCTGTGAGCAGATCATCCACGATGCGCGTGTGCGCGCGCCGCTTCGAGGGAGTGGCCGCCTTGGCATACAGATCAAGCGTCGTCTTGCTCTGGGCGTGACGCAAGAGTTCCTGCGTGACCTTGACGTTCTCGTCGTTATCGATCAGCCAAGTCGAAATTGATCTTCGGAACGTATGCCAACCGACTGCTCCCTTGATGCCCGCTGCCGCCGCGGCAACCCTTAGATGTTTCGCGACCAACGTGTTCGCGCGAAACGGCTTCTTGCCACGCATCCTTGGACTGGCAAACATCCAGTCCGACGAAGCTGCATAGGGCGTTTCACGGCGCCAGGCCTGCAGCGAGTTGAGTACGGAGATGGCAAGCGGCATTCGGCTACTGGAGGCATTCGTTTTGGTTTCACCTACGACGCCGGAAACGATCGCACGTCGCACGTGAAGCACCTCGGTATCGAAGTCGATGTCCTGCCAGCGCAGCGCTAACAACTCACTGACACGTAATCCCGTCGTTGCATCGAGCCAGACCATCGTCTTGACCGGCTCTTTGAGATACGTCAGGATGGCCACCGTCTCTGCCGTCGTGAGAATGGTGTGCTCACGGGCTGATTGCCCACTCTGCCGCACATACTTCATTGGATTCGCCTGCGCATCTCTGGGCAGGAATCCGTGACGGATACCATGTCGGAATACGACACTCATGATGTTGCGGATTTTCAATCGTGTCCCATTCGCCAGCTTATCGGGTCCGCGGCCTAATTCAGCAAGCCAGTCCTCGATAGAAATCGGCTCCATTTCGCTGATCTGAGCCTTTCCCCATCTCGGCACAATCCAGAGGTTCAGATAACGCCGGTTAGCGTCAATCGTGGAGTGCGCCTTGGGAGATATTGCAGTCTGCTGATCTACATCAAGCTCTCTTGCGATGTAGTGTTCTGTCAAGTCCGCAAACGTCATCCCCATGACTGAGGGACGCGGAGTTGTCGTGTTGATGTTGATCCGAAACGCCTCGACAGCCTTTTTCGCGGCTGCCTTTGTGCGATAGTCGAGAAGGGTGCCAATCACGCGATTGTTTTCCTTTCGCGAACCGTCCCGGTGAGTGCTCCGCCAGCGGAACACCCACACGTCGGGTCCCTTCTTCCGCGCAATGCGTCGGATGCTTCCTTGCTGATACCGTATATTGCTCAATTGGGTTTCCTCCGATTCGAGCAACACGGATGGCTTTCCGAGTTTACCCTCCGCTGCATCCATTCGTGAATTTCCGAAGGAAGAAAGCGCCAGGTTTTGCGTTTACCCTCCCCCAGCGGATAGGCGGGGATGAGTCCGTCGCGAGCCATCTGCTGGACTGTTCTGGGGTGCAGGCCAATCATGAGCGCAATCTCGAAAGTGTCCACAAAATACTCAATCGCCGTCGTAGATCGGGCGGTCAGAACTTCTGTGTGCGTCATCTTTTACTTTCCGTTACATTACTTTCGCTTGTTGGGCGAAGGGCGGTGCCAAACGTCATTTGGTGCCGCTAGCCCGAGTATCTTTAGCTGCCCTTTCGAGTCAAAGATCTGTCAATCCTGATTGCGCACACCATCGAAGTAAATTCGTGAGCGCCACAACCTTGGAATTAAGGTAACTTGCTGCGTATATAGACGCTTGCGGTGGCAATCCACGCGATATAATACTTGCAAATATGCAAGTATCCAAGCAATGCAATCAACTGGTTCGAGCCATGGCGCCTTCCGGCAATCTCTTTTTTCTACTCACCATTCAGGAACTCCGGAGACAGGGCCTGACGTTTCTGGCGTTCTACATCCTCCAGCGGACCATCGAAGAGCGAGAATTATCGGAATATGGGATTCGGCAGGAGACTGGGCTGGACGATTATGAAGTCAGCCGCGCATGTACGTTTCTAGCGCATAGCGGCCTCGCGCAGAAAAGGAAATCCGAAGCGGATGCACGGGTCCGGCTGCTGACACCGACAAATCGGGGAATTCGGATCTGGAACCAGGTGTTGTCAGAGGCCGCCCAGCGACTCCAGGACGGCGTGCCTCGTCCAGGACGTTCGAGGCGACTCTCGAAGGCAACCCAATTTCTTCGAAAAGGCAATCGCATCCTGCTCGGGCCGCTGCAACTATCGTTCTTCGATACTGATCTGTTTCAGGAAGGGCCCTCGAAGCGGGCTAGGAAGAAGCGTATGGATGGGAAGCCTGCCCATGGTCGGCCCAAGCGATCAGAACCCTGATAGAGCCTTTTGGAACACCATTGCGCTTATTTCTGTGGCTTGACAGGACGCTTCAGCTTTATGGGTTTGGTTGGGAACTTCCGGGGCAGAGCTTCGGCAAGGGCGAATGCCGCAGCGGATTCTGCTTGCAAGAGCGCCTTTGCAGATAATGATCGGAGCCTAGTGTACCAGTCAGCCAGAACGGAAGCTGAGTCGCTGACGCTGCCCTCCGATGCTTCGATCAACTCCAGCCTCTGGTTTGCCGACTGCCGCAGGAAGTCTAGTGCCAGGCTGCGTTGGCCGCCTACCCACAATGCCAGCAGTGCGACCCGAAGATCGGCATCGAGATCCCCACTGGGACCATCCTCGATGAGAATGCGCCAGCCAGCTTTCAGGAATTTCTTGCCGGCAGGAGTGACGCGGTAGTCTGTTCGGCCTCGAACACCTGGCTTCCCTTGGCGCACAAACCCGGCCTCCAATAGTCTTTGGAGCGCCGGAATCGTTGCTCCGGGTGAAAGCCCCGCAGATTTCTGGAACTCGTAGGGGGTCGAAACTCCGCTATCAATCAGAGCCAGCACAAACAAATCCAGATCGGTTCGGCGGCGTTTGTCACGGGTCTGAGACATGTTCCATCAGTATACGAACCTGATGCTAGCTGGATCGAGCCCACATCGAAGTCTCGCATAGCAATTGGTCCTGCAGCGCCTCCTCCTGCGGCAGGCAACAGGCAATCCAGCGGGCCAGCCAATCGGCATGAAACTCCAATTTTGATGGCATGTCGTCTTCCACGGGGTTAGCAGGCCGGGTTAACAGAAGTAGTTCCGTGGGACTTTTCGTGGGCACAGGAAGCTTCTTCAGCGACTCGCGACTATAGAACAGACGTTTTCCGGCTTCATGCACAACATGCTCGACATCTGGAAGGATCATGTGTTCTTCCAAAATCCAGCGCCGGACCACTCTTGTCATCCGTCGGAAATGGAGACCACGGCTGGCGGGATCTTCGGGATTGAATGCCATATGCACTTTCCTGGGCCGCACTGGTCGTGGTGTTTTGGTTGGCCGTTCAGCAGCCGGAGTTGCAAGGAATTTGCGATCTCTCCGAACCGTTCCTTCATCGACGCCCAATTCCCTGGCAATTGCTCGATTTGATTTTGCAGCACGGATCCCGAGCGACACGAGTTTGTGTCGCTCGCTCAAAGTGAGTCTACGGTCTGAAAATTTCACTGTGCTCACTGTGCTCCTGTTCTAAACGGATAACGATTAACGACAACAGCCATTCTCTTCCTCGTCCCGCGGGCAATCCAAACAGCAAACTGCGACTCAAGAAGTTCGGTCATACGATCCGGATTGGAAAGATCGCGGAGGGTCAGCCTGTTCGCATCCCAAACCGCGTCTAGCTCTACCCCCAGTGTGGCTAGTGTCAGCGGCCTGGAACAATACTTCGCCAGAGCGGCCGAGGCATAGATCGAAAACAGCACGCGAGCTTCTATCGGCAGCTGCGCGAAGGGGACATGCGATATAGATGCTTTCTTCATGCTGTGATTGTGACTGATCCTTCTGCGGTATCAAATACACAAGTTACTGAAGCAATTTCCGCATTGCGAGTTTTCGCGCTGGATGCAGAACGGGAAAATCCGTCTTTTGGAGCGCAACCAATCTTTTACTACGAAGCCCTCCCCAGGAATAGTATTGAGGTGAATTTTCAATGCTATCGTTTGCTCATTCACGCGCGGGCTGTTCCGAGGAGAGATGGGATCCGCTTCGCTCCCATCTGGAACGCACTGCAAGCCGCGCGGCCGACTTCGCGACCTGTCTAGGTGCTGATTGGGCGCGACTCGCTGGCCTGTGGCACGATGTTGGCAAGTATCAGCCGGACTTCCAGCGATATTTAAGGTCAACGCCAGAGGCGGCCAGCGAAAGCCTGCCGGGTAACAGAGTTCCCCACTCGATTGCAGGAGCGGCGCTGGCATTTTCAAAAGACAAGAAACTAGGACTGCCGCTGGCGCACATTATCGCGGCGCACCATGGGAAACTCCACCGTAGGACTGAGCTGACGGGCAGTATTGAAAAAAACGGAACGGAGCGGCTTAAAATCTCTCAAGCTGCGGCGGAAGATCGTGGCCTATTCGACCTGGCCCTGCCAACCAGCTTGCCTTCAGCGCTTATCGAGCCCACAGCCACTGCTCTCTGGATACGGATGCTCTTCTCCGCGCTGGTCGATGCGGACATGCTCGACACTGAGGCCTGGGACAAAGGAGAGGAGCGCCCACGCTGTAGTCACTCGCTTGCGGAACTTTCGGCGCTGCTTGAAGCCGACATCGGCAAACGGATGTTGGAAGCGAAACCTACCGCGGTCAACCGGATGCGAGCCAATGTATATGAAGAGTGTCTTGCGGCCGCAGACGATGCGCAGGGGACATTCACTCTGACGGTGCCAACCGGCGGGGGAAAAACGCTGAGTGGCCTTGCGTTCGCGCTGCGCCATGCTATTCACCACAATCTGCGCGGGGTGATCGTGGTGATTCCGTATACAAGCATCCTTGAGCAGACGGTGGACACATATCGCAAAGCGCTCGGCTGCGAAAACTGTGTCATCGAACACCACAGCAACCTGGATCCCGACAAAGAGTCGCAGGAGAACAAGCTCGCCACGGAGAACTGGGACGCGCCCGTTGTCGTGACCACGAGCGTTCAATTCTTTGAGAGCCTCCACGCCGACGACAAACGCCGCTGCCGCAAGTTGCACCGCATTGCGAACAGTGTGGTGCTGCTCGATGAGGTACAGACATTTCCCATCGGTTTGCGCAAGCCGATCATGGATTCCTTGGCCAAGCTGACAAAACATTTCAAGGCCACTGTCGTTCTGGGGACGGCGACCCAGCCTGCACTGGCCTCGCAACATGAGACGGTCCGCGAGATTACGGCTGCTCCGGCGGCACATTTCGCCGTGACGAAAGGCCGATTTCGCGTGGTATTTGAAAAAGATCTCGCGTCGGAGATTTCATTGGAAGAGCTTGCCGAAGCCGTGTCGCGGCACGAGCGCGTGCTGACCATCGTCCATAACCGCAAAGAGGCTGCGGAGTTGGCACGCCTGCTGGGAGATGATTGCCATCATCTCTCTGCGCGCATGTGCGCCGAGCATCGCACAAAAGTGCTGGCAGACGTGAAAGAAAGATTGAAAAGCGGTAGCCCGTGCCGTTTAGTTGCGACCCAGCTGGTTGAGGCGGGCGTGGACATCGATTTTCCTGTGGTTTACCGCGCGATGGCGGGCATGGACACGCTGGCCCAGGCGGGTGGCCGCTGCAACCGCGAGATGCGGCTGCCGGAGCCGGGCGAATTGCATCTGTTTCTTGTCTCGTCACGTCCGCCCGCGCCCTCATTGCGAAGGGGACTCGACA
>Ga0134128_10003000_pt1 | contig 20690 bp, 11 predicted proteins | sample KB31754_FD_96462 | JGI IMG/M metagenome (GOLD analysis project Ga0134128, IMG submission 96462) | Terrestrial soil microbial communities with excess Nitrogen fertilizer from Kellogg Biological Station, Michigan, USA - KB3-175-4 | ecosystem: Environmental > Terrestrial > Soil > Unclassified ...
ATTGCCATGGTGATCATCTCCTTTTTCTCCTGCTGAAATATTCAGCAGGCGGATTAGACACCCTGGTCAATTTTCAGTCGGCATCAGGCCAGTTTCATGGTCAATTTTCGGTCGGCGGGAACAGAGCAACAGGTTCTTAAGAAATTTCCGGGAGTTGTATCAGCGGGGGAAATACATTCCCTCGAAAACTTACGGGGCATTCCAAAAGAAATCAATTCTGATGTTCACCTAAGTCAAATTCGAATAGAGTGGAATCGTTTTTATAAGCCATATTTTGAAAGTGGAACTTCGCCAACTAAAGAACAGTTGTTGCAAAAAGCAACAGATATTGACAACAAATTTGGTTCTCAATTTAGTCCGCCTGTGAGGAAAGAATAATGACGAAAGAATTTTATGTTTTGGAGCCAGAAGTTGCTGGTGGCTTTGGTGACGGTACTGTTATAGACAGATCCTCTGGAAAACTTATTGTTGAAAAACTTCATTATGAATTCGAAGGATGGCTTGGGGATCATCTATTAGAAAGTACGCCTTGCTATATAGCTTCTGAAAAATTGGTAACCGAAATTAAAAAGGAGCAGATGTTGGGGGTTGAATTCGACGACGTTGAAGTTACAACTTCCGGCCAATTCAGCGAGCTTTACCCTAATAAGCAGCTTCCAAAATTCGTCTGGCTCAAGGTTACTGGAGTGCCCGGACAAGACGACTTCGGAATTGCACCCGGTCTTAGATTGATTATTTCAAAGCGTGCGCTCGACTTATTGAAGCAGATTGGCATTTCACATGCGGCATCAATCACGCCGTTTTAGATGAACACCAAGACTGGGACCAAGGTGGGTTTAAGGACTAACGGGGACGTAGAACGGACTAGGCCCCGTTGTATGTAATGCCGCTTCGCAACAGAAGCGGCGAAGCAGTACCCGCTCTTTAACAATTCGAGCACTTCAAGCCGGTAGGCAGAAAAGCCGCGCGGCGCATGGCGCCGGACAGCCATCAACTCGGCTACGCCGAATCACACCCCCAAACCCCACATAACCGCAACTGCAAAAGTGGGTGCAGTGAGTCCCGGCCTGGCAGGGCCGGGCCGTTGCGCGGGCGCGAAGCATGCTTCGCGAAACCCCCGCTCCACCACCGAAATCGGCGGCACTTCCTTGGGCGACCTCAACGGCGACGGCTTGAGCGACTACCTGTTGACCTTCGAAGGCCACGCCGAAATCTGCTATTCCAACGGCATCGACGGCTTCGACTGCCGCGTGATCGAAGACGACACCGGCAATTGGACCCCGCCGGCCTATTTCTACGGCTATTTCAACACCAAAAACCCGCAATCAACGAGCAGCCAGACCTCCTTCCCGGTGCAACCACCGTCCATCACCCCCACGGTCGTCACACCCTACGGCACCGGCTTCTCCGCCTACAGCGTGCTCTCGGTCGGCCACGCCACCGACCACAACAGCACCGAAGTCATCTACAAGCTGGGCGACGGCAACGGCAACAGCAACAATCCAGGCGACGCCAGCGCGGCCATGTCCGGCGACAACATCTACCAGGTCTGCACTGTGCGCGACGGCATGCGCAACTGCGGCAATACTCCCTACTGGAGCGGGCCCAAGCCGATCCGCACCACCATGGCCACCAACTGGGAATATTTCACAGGACAAGGCTACGGCTGGATGCCCTCGCCCGTCTGGACCTACTCCCCAACCGGCACCTTGGTCGGCGACTTCACCGGCTACGGCAAAACCGAAATCCTCTGGTATTGCAACGACAACACGCAAAACCAGAACTCGCACAACGACAACCCGGCTGCCGAAACCGTGCCCACCATCTGCGGCATGCCCGGCTGGCAGCTCTACACCTCCAGCGTCAACCCGCAAAGCGCCATTCCCACCGACCGCCTGGTCAGTGTGCAAAACGGCCTGGGCAATACCACCACCATCGGCTACAAACCGCTCTCGGACCCCAGCGTCTACGTGCGGCAAGCGAGCGACAAGAGCAGCCCCGTCTTCCCGGTGCGGCGCCTGGCCGACGGCGGACGCATGGTCGTCGCCAGCCTCGGCCAAGACACCGGCAGCGGCAACAAAGCCACCAGCACCTACTTCTACGAAGGCCTCGCCACCGACCCCACCGGCCGTGGCGACCAGGGGTTCGAGCGCATCACCATCACCGACCCGCAAGGCACCATCCACAGCACCCAGTACGCCCAGGGCTTCCCCTACACCGGCATGGAAATGGGCTACACCATGTTCGCCTCGGCGTCGGAACTGGTGAGCATCGATTGTTCGGCCTATGCCGGCTCGCTTGCCCTCGGTTTGCCGACAGGCGCGCCGAACGCGCCGGGCCTGCTCGACTTCCGCTGCAGCAAATTCGGCGTCGTCACCAATCCGGCCGGCACCGGCGGGTCAGGCGGCGTCACCGTCACCCAGATTCCGTACGCGCCGATCAGCCAGGAACTGGTTCACCAGGACCTCGACGGCAGCCCGTTGCCGCTGACGTCGCATGCCGTCCAATTGACCAGCTACGGCGACGTCCAATCGGAAACCCAGCAAGTCGCCGGACGCGCAGGGCAGCCTGCGCCGACGCAGGCCGACATCTTCACCACCGCAACCAGCAACACCTGGAACTATTCGCAGAGCCCGTATGTGGCCGAACTACTATTGAGTGCCGTCAACAAATTCAGCACCACCGAAGCCCAAGTCACCCGCGTTAAGCAGCGTGACTACTACGGCCAGGGCGTCGCCGGCTACTGCACCCCGGTCGCATCCGGCCTCAACGGCAACGCCGGCACCCTGGCCGATGAAATCGTCATGGGTGTCAACGGCCCCGCAAGTTCGTTGACGACAGCGGCATGTAGCGCCGCCATCGCCTTGCAAACCACCTACGGCCGCGACCCCTTCGGCAACGTCAACCAGACCAACCAATACTGGACCGACGTCGTCAAGGGCGCGCAGACCCGGGTCAACCTCAAAGCCTGGTTCGACACCAACGGGCGCTACCTGGCCCAGTCGCAAAATGCGCTCGGCTTCAGCCTGGGAACCGGGCAATTGCTTACCCAGTACCAATTCGACGCCGGCACCGGCGCCAAAACCAGCCTGACCGACATCAACGGCTTGACCACCACCTGGGTACCGGACGGCTTCGGCCGCACCACAAGGGAACTGCACGCCGACGGCACCGAAACCGATTACGCCATCGTCCAATGCGCCCCCAATGGCGGCAACACCTGCCCCAACAACGTCGACGGCCAGCAAGCCTTCACCGCCTCCATCGTCAGCCACTACTTCAGCGGCATAGGCGGCACGGCAGCAAGGGTCCAAATCGGCGTGCCCGAAATCGCCCTTGCCGACACCGCAGGCCACACCATCCGCCACATCACCTGGGGTTATGACGGCAGCGAAATCGACAGCGACAGCACCTATGATGCCGACGGCAGGTTAGACCACACCTACCAGCCGCTTTACAAAGGCAGCCAGCCCTACCTGCACCACCAGGATGTCTACGACGAACTCAACCGCGTCTTCCAGCACATCGAGCATGACGAAGTCGGCAACCCCGAACTCACCCAAAACACCTACCAGGGCATGGCCACCCAAGTGACCAACCCCAAGGGCAAGAGCCGCACCGACTACCGCGATGCCATCGGGCAGGTCGCCCAGATGAAAGACGCCATGGGCAACCTCACCGTCTACGTCCGCGACGCCTGGGGCAACCTGGCCAAGGTCACCGACAGCAACCAAAACGCCACCCAGATCCAATACGACGCCCTGGGCCACAAGACCGACCTGCTCGACCCCGACCTGGGCCACATCCGCTATTGCGTTGACGCGCGCGGCCTGACCTGGCAACAAGTCAGCCCGATTGCGGCCAACGCCATCGGCGCAAGCGTCAGCAACGGCAACTATTGCACCCAAGCCTGGACCCAGGCAGACAACATGGGCTTCGACCTGCTCGACCGCATGACCAGCCGCACAGAGCCGAGCTTGAGGAGCTACTGGGTCTACGACAGCACCAGCGGTGCGGCCAACTGCACCAGCGCCAAAACCTGCGGCAAGCTGGTCCAGGCCTGCACTGGCGGCAGCGGCTGCAGCGACACCGCCAACCGCGACTACAGCCGCACCCAGGCCTATGACAGCCTGAGCCGGCCCACCGCCACCACCACCAGCCTGTACAGCGTCAACGGCTTGTCTGGTTCCTTCGTCAGCACCACCAACTACGACACCTGGGGCCGCCCGTGCGGCATCACGCGCCAACCCGGTAGCGGCACCGCCGTCACCTTTGCCAATGCCTATAGCAGCACCGGCTACCTGAGCCAGATCGTGCGCGTCGGTGTCGATGCCACAACCCCGTGCAGCAGCTACAGCAGCAATGCCCCTTACGTACTCTGGCAAGCCGACGAACAAGACGCCTCCAGCCGCGTCACCGCCAGCAGCCTGGGCAACGGCTTGACTGTCAGCCGCAGCTACGACCCCTTCACCGGCCACCTGGCCGACAGCTCGGTGGTGGCTGGCGGCAACATCAACGTCGTCTCCGAAGGCTATCAGTATGACGTCTTGAACAACGTCACCAACCGCACCGAACAATGGGGCAGTAGTGCAGGCTTCAGCGAAGGCTTTGGCTATGACGACCTGAACCGCCTGACCAGCAGCCAAGTGCTCACCAAGGCAGCACAGTCCTTTGGCTTCGACAACCTGGGCAACATCACCAGCAAGAGCGGGGTGGGCAGCGGCACGGTGACGGTCAATGGCGTGCCCACGACCGTGCCGGGCCAATACCGCTACAGCCAGACCGCCTGCACCGGCGCGGCCAAACCCGGCCCGCATGCCGTCACCTCGATTGATGGCGTAACCAGCGGCAACAACGGCGCCTTCTGTTATGACGCCGATGGCAACCTCTTGAGTGATCCCTGGCGCAGCACCACCTGGACCAGCTTCGACATGCCCAACCGAATCACGCAGGGCAGCAGCTACAGCCAGTTCACCTATGGGCCGGAACACCAGCGCACGCGGCAAACCAGAAGCGACATCACCTTGCTCTATGACGACGGCATGGAAATCGACACACCAACCAGCGGCAGTGGCAGCAACACTATCAAGGTCTACTGGCCGGCAGGGTTGGGGGTGGAAACCAGTACCGGATCAACGCCGGTCTACAACTGGACGCATAGCGACAACCTGGACAGCGTGGTGGCCATCACGGACCAAAGCGGCAACGTGGCCCAGTCCATGGCGTTTGATGCCTGGGGAGCGCGGCGTGACCTCGCAGGGGACCCTGGTGTCGATAGCGCGGCGAACGGTTACCTCGATAGCAAAGCCTTGATCGACAACAAGGGCTTTACGCATCAGGAAGAACTGGATCAACTGGGCCTGGTGCACTTGAATGGGCGGGTTTATGACCCGTTCACTGGACGGTTCATGAGCGGGGACCCGGAGGTGCAAGACCCGTATCATAGCCAGAGCTATAACCGCTATACCTACGTCTGGAACAACCCGACGAACATGACGGATCCGACTGGTTTTGATGGCCAGGACGTAGAGGAAGGCAAGTCTCAACGGGTCGAAGTTTCTAGCAAACGTGAACCTGCAAATCCGCGCCCGAAGATGACGATAGGCGCATATATGAGACGTGTGCAGCAACCGTCGAAGATCCACCAGGGACTTTCGTTGGTGAAAGGATTAGCGACCGGGGCGTGGAATGATGCGACCAAGGCTGTTCAGCATTTTCGTCCCAACGGGACCGGCCCGAGCATGTACGACTGGGTTGGTCGTGATCTTTTGCAACTCGATGAAAGCGGTGACGCGGAATTTGAATTCGGTGCCGACCTAGGGCCAGCGGCGCTGATGATGGTCCCTGGACTAGGAGAGGAGGAGGCCGAAGCAGTTGGTTCTGAAAAATTAGAAGAAACTTTGGCCAACTGTCTGAAGTGCTTTGTAAGAGGCACCTTGGTGAGAACACCTGCGGGATATAAGCCAATCGACAAGATACGCATTGGAGACTTAGTAGCATCCCGAGATGAATTGACCGGAGAAACGGCCTGGAAACCGGTGCTCCATACGTTCCATCATCACAAGCAAGTGATCTTGCGTTTACGTTTCACCAATAGCGATGGAAAGGTGGAGGAGCTTGGTGTTACCGAAGAGCATCCGTTCATGCTCGAAAATAAGCACTGGATCGTCGCAAATCAATTGAAACCCGGTGACAGAATTTTGAGCTACGAGCCTGGAGTGCTGACGGTAGTGGACTTGCATCGTTACACAAAGAAGCACGACACTTACAATTTGGAAGTTGCGGATTTCCATACATTTTTTGTGGGAAGGATGGAAGCTTGGGTGCATAATTCTGCCGGTTGTAAGGAGATTATTGAGCAGATACATCATTTTGCAACGAATAAGAGCAGTAAATACACGGAAGCTTTGGCAAAAGTTGCCAAGAAATATGGGCTTGATTTGGACGGTGAGTGGAACAAAGCATTGCTTGAACATCAAGGACGTCACCCTGAGGCGTATCATGAGTGGGTATTGGACACCATGAAGAAGATTGATAAAACTGCGGCTGGCTCGCAGGAGAAATTTCTTGAATTGTTCAATACATATGTAAAAGAACCTGTTATGCAATCTCCTGAAATGCTTCGGAAGGCGTGGTGGAATTAATGAAGAATTTTTATTATTTGCATTTCAAAGAAGACGATGGCGGTGTCGTGAAGGTTTGCGAGGAAGGGGGAAATTACGACGGTGAACTGCAGAGCGATAATATTCAATCTCCCTTTCAATTTGTCTTACCTGAAGGTGTGTTGCAGGATTACCAGGCGAATGACTTGGGTTGGCCGCTGATGTCTGCTGCGTTGCAGCAAGTGCTTGCGCAAGCCGCTATTGCAAACGGAGTGGTCTGGAATGAAGCCCTAATAAAAGCTGGAGAAGAAATCTGTGTCTATTACGTTCCGCGATTCTTAGTTCGGCCTAATGTGTTAAATGAGACGTTTAGCAAGATCGTCCGTGGACCAATCGGCGACATAGTAGTTAAGGCGTGCCTCGCAGCTTCGAAAGTTCAGGAGTATGATTTTTTCCCTATTCCAGGATCGGATATTCGTCTTATTGTGTCAGGACCTATCAAATATCGTATTGAGTCTTTGAAGTTATCTGGTGTCGATTTCTCTACTGTTCCAGTAAGTTGAAGTTGTCCTGTCCGGAGCCTGTCATGCCCTGTCCGTTGTCCGCATAGCTGAAATCGCCAACAAAACGCACCGTTTTTTAAAAAACGCGGTGCGTTTTTTGAATTTCCGGCTGCCAGACGGGGCAATCAAGCAAAAAGTCCGCGTCAGCACCAGTGAGGATTGCCCAATTTTTGAGCAATGCTCAGGCGGCGGATAAAAGCAAATGATCCTGCGTCTAAAGTTACATTACATACGGTGAATTGAAATGATTATTTCGGCTCTGGGAAAATTTTCAGATTCATTTGGACTTGTGCAAAGTCCTGCCAAATTAGTCGCGGAAAGCTTTCTAGCCTGGCAGCAAGGTATTTTGCGGGAATGGGGATTTGAAGTTGATATGGCGGAGTATCCAGGAGCACTTGATGAGGCATTAAATGCCCTTTACCCACGCACTGCACCAATCGTTACGAAATACTTATTCTGGCCTCTCAATAAAAATTGGACGCTATATTTTGATAATGGAGTCCTTGGTACTGACGCTGGACCGCCAAGCGTTCTTTCCTCTAGGTTAAAGGTGGATGCTATCCGAGTTGTGATGGCTGACGAGGTCGTAAATCAAGCGTCTGGGCAAGTGATGCAATATCGGGCAACAATTTTGGAGTACTACTCTGAAGGGATTGAGCGCCGACACGTATTTGTTGCGAATGACGGCGGAAAGTGGAAGTTTGGCGAATTTGGTGAGCCGTTTCCGTTTGAAATGACGGAGGTGTACAAGGTCAGATCAATCAAGGAAAGATTTACCAACATTATGCTGGTCGAATACCTCAAGAAGTTGGGCGCAAATCTTACCGAATGCCATTTTTCTTCGGCGGAGAATGGCCCAGGTTATCTTCTTAAAAAACGAGGAAAGATGCCTGCGACGTATATAGAATTCGTGTGAAGTAGAACTGGGGTGTGTCAGATTTTTTGTGTTTGAGTAGCGAAGCATCAGATGCTATGATTTTTTGCGCAAATTTATCTTTATCCAGATTTGGTTGCATTTCCTCGCGATTTGTTAGTGTTGCGAAATGAAGAAAATGAATGCATATGTTGATCGTATGATGCTTGATGTGTGGGTTGATACGTTTTGCTATGAAGATGAGGTATTGCAACCAGCCAAGCGCGATATCGAGAAGGCTATTTTTGCGCTTGACACTTTGGCAAAAACATCGGTCGCATTGTACGGTCAAGGGCATGACTATATGGTAATTGGTGGAGGTATTGATCAATTCATTGTATATGTAGCAACTGCAGACGATAATTTCTGGAGTCTTCTTTCCGAGGATGAGAGGCCGACCGCTAGAATAACAATTGAAATTGGTGGGCAACCTGGGGACTATCCCGCAAAATTCGTAGTTTCTTTGACGCGAGTCCTTCAAGCGGCTGCAACGTTTTTTGAGACAGGTAGGTTAGATGCCTCGTTGCAGTGGGAGAAAAAGTATTGATGTTGCTTCCTGCCCTGTCTGCGGCTGTCTGATTTTTTTGTGTTTAGGGAACCGATTCCTCAGCGAGATGCCGGTAAAGATTTCGTTCCTTGCTCGACCCCAGTCAGCCGTGATGTTGCGCAGCGCCAGCCATGAGAGCTTGGTTGCGTCGTCCGAAGGGAACCTACTTATTCTTGCTCGTTGTTTTCGTCGTTGTTAATGTTGCGGCCCAAGGTGCTGCAACACAAATTCCACGAAGCGTTGCAGCTTGGGTGTCGGCCTGCGGTCGGGCAGGTAGAGCAGGTGCGCCGGCCGCGGTGGTGGGGCATGGCGCGGTAGAACGCGGATCAGTGCACCTGAGCGCAAATCGCTTGCCAGCAACAAGGCTGACTGCATCACGATCCCGGCTCCGGCCAAGGCCGCTTGCCGCAATGCTTCCCCATTGTTGATGTTCAGGCGGCAATCCAGTTTGACTGTTTCTTCGTCCTTGGGGCCGATCAGGCGCCAGCGGTCGCGATGCGTCAGGTAGCTGAAACCCAGGCAGTCGTGCTGCGCGAGGTCGGCAACGCGCTTCGGCGTGCCGCGGCGTTTCAGGTAGTCAGGTGCAGCACACAAGATGGTTTGCAGCGGTGCCAGCGGCCGGGCAACCAGTCCGGAATCGGCCAACTGCCCTGAGCGCAGTGCCACGTCGAAACCTTCCTCCACCAGATCGACCACGCGGTCATGCAGGGCCAGATCGATGCGCACCTCCGGATATTGCGCCATGAACTTCGGCAGCAGTGGCGCCAGCCCGCAGGAACCGAATACAACCGGTGCCGTCACGCGCAGCAAGCCGCGCGGCGTGGCCTGCAATTCAATGGCAGAGGCTTCGGCGCTGTCGAATTCTGCCAGCACCGTTTTGCTGCGCTCGAGATACAGCTTGCCGACTTCGGTCAGGCTTTGCTTGCGCGTGGTGCGGTTGAGCAGGCGGGCGCCCAGGCGGGTCTCCAGCGCCTGGATGTGTTTGGCCACCATGGAAGGGGAGAGGTCGAATTCGCGCGCGGCTTGGGCAAATCCACCGAGTTCGGCCACGCGCACGAACACACGCATGCTGACGATGCTATCCATTGAACACCATTGGTGTGGAATCAAAGCACCATGGTACTCTTTATCGACTTGCCATGAATGGGCAAACTGAAGGTGTTCTTGTATAGGAGAAGCCGATCATGTTCCGCTTATTGATGAAGATTGTTCTTTCCATTGCCTTGCTGGGTGCAACTGCCATGGCGGCCGAAGCTGCGCCAGATGTGCGTCTGTACGTTCTCGATTGCGGCCGAGCCGAATTCCGCGACCTTGCTGCTGCGTCGGATACCGGCGAATGGGAGGGACGGCCCGGCACGCTTGCCGACCCCTGCTTCCTGATCCGCCACCCCAAGGGGTGGCTGCTGTGGGATGCCGGCCTGCCGCCGCGGCTTGATGCTGCCACGGAAGAGACCTTTCGCCAGTGGGGTGTGACGATGCGCCCCGGCCCTGCGCTGGAGTCGCAACTGGCGGAATTGGGGTTGCGCCCAGCGGACGTGAATTACCTTGCGTTTTCACACCTGCATTTCGACCATGTCGGCAATGCCGCCTTATTTGGCCATGCGACGTGGATCTTGAATCGCAAGGAGCTAGATTGGTCCAATGCCAAGCCTGCGCATGTCAGTGTGATGCCGGAACTGTTTGCGGCCTACAAGGATGCAAAGACGATCTTGATCGACGGCGACCATGATGTCTTTGGCGATGGCAGCGTGCGCATTCTCGCTGCGCCGGGCCACACGCCGGGCAGCAGCGTATTGCAGATCAAGCTGGCGAACAGCGGCACGCTGCTGCTGTCAGGTGACCTTTACCTGACGCTGGAAGGGCGGCGCGAAAGCCAGGTGCCGACGGTCAATGCCGACCGTGCGGCAACCCTGGCATCGATGCAGCGTTTTGAAGCGATTGCGCGCAACCAGCACGCCCGCGTGATCGTGCAGCATTCGATGGAAGACTTCGGCAAATTGCCCAGGTTGCCTGGATTTCTCGATTGAGGTTGATCGAGGGTTTCAGTTCTTGCGCAGGTCGCCGCCGTGCAGCTTGCCGAAATTGTGTGCGGCAAACAGCGACATCAGCAACAAGCCTGCACCTGCGGCACCGACGTCGGCAAGGTCGTGCCAGTCGAACGAGCCCACCTGGACCAGCAACAGGTAAGCCATCAGGAAATTGAAGCCGGCCCACCAGGCATTGACGAGGGAACTGGACAAGCCCTTGCCGGGTGGATTGGCAAACGGGGTCTGGAAGGGTTCGCCCATCACGGCGGCCACCCAGTGCGGTATGGCGTTGCAGAGAAAGGCACCGCCGAAGAAATAGGCAACATAATGAAGCATGGGATTTTCCTTGGGTCAAATAATCAGGTGATCGGATGGTCAGATTGGCGCCAGTTGTGAGGCCGGTGCGGGGAGGGTGGTTTTGATCAAGGGCACTTCGCGCATGAACCAGAGCCCGCCAGCCAGGCAACAGGCTCCGGTGACGACAATGGTCATGGGGGCGCCGATGCGGTCGGCCAGCAAGCCTGCCAGCAAACTGCCCAAAGGTGCCGCACCATAGAAGGCCATGGTGAAGTAGCTCGTTACGCGGGCCCGCTTGTCGGCCTCGGACAGGGTCTGGAGGATGGTGTTGGCGGCTGACGCCACCTGGATCAGGCCGAAGCCGGCCACGCAGAGCAGCAGCAACGAAAACCACAGGTTGTGCGACAGGCCGAACAGGATCAGCGATAAGCCCAGCAACAGCGCCGAAGTCAGGATCATGCCGGGCAGGCCATGCAAGGACTTGCGCAAGGTGAGCGAGACGGCCGAAACCAGGCCGCCTGCGCCGGTCGCCGTCATCAACAGGCCCAACGTATGCGCGCCGCCATGCAGCACTTGCCCCGCGATGACGGGCATCAGCACCACGTAGGGGTAACCCATCAGGCTGATCAGCGTGAACAGCAGCAGGATGGAGCGCAAGGTGCGGGTGCCGGTCACGTAGTCCCAGCCTTCGCGCATTTGCGCCAGCATGCCATCCTTGCGCTGCCTGCGCGGTAGCGGCTTGACCTGCACGGCCAGCAGCGAAGCGAGCACAGCAAAGTAGCTGATACCGTCGATCAGGAAACACCAGCCTTCGTTCGAGGCTGCGATCACGGCACCGCCGATGGCCGGGCCGACCAGGCGTGCCACGTTGATCATGGAGGAGTTGAGCGCAATGGCATTACCCAGCGCCTCCGGTTCATCGATCAACTGTGAGAGAAATACCTGGCGCGCGGGCGTGTCGAAGGCATTGATCAAGCCCTGGATGGCGGTCAGCACAATGATGTGCCACAGCGCGATGCTGTGCGTCAGTGTCAATGCTGCCAACAGCAACGCGTGCGCCGTGGCGGCAACCTGGGTCCACAACAGCACCTGGCGCCGGTCGAGCCGGTCGACCCAGACGCCGGCAAACGGACCGAGCAGGAAAGAGACAAACTGGCCGGCAAAGCCGACCACGCCCAGAAGCAGGGCCGATTGCGTGAGGTGATACACCAGCCAGCTTGTGGCAATGCGCGTCATCCAGCTACCGATGACGGAAATGCTTTGCCCGGCAAAGAACAATTGGAAATTGCGATAGCGCAGCGCGCGCCAGGCATGGGAGAACGAGGCGCTCATGGCTGTTCCGCCAGGCGCTTGAAGATTTCGCCGGCGGCGAGCAGGGTTTGCTGTTCATCTTCGGGCAAGCGTGCAATGGCGGCGGAGAGCCAGCCCATCTTGGCGTCCTTGGCCAGGCGCCGCGATTCGCGGCCTTCCGGCGTCAGTTCGATGACGACCTGGCGCCCATCGGTAGGGTGGGCCTTGCGCGCAATCATGCCCAGCTCTTCCAGTGCCGCCACGACGGTACCCATCGATTGCGGTTTCACGTTTTCTGCGCGAGCCAGCTCGGCCGCGGTTGCCGCGCCTTCTTTTTCCAGCCGGGTCAGCACCGAGCGCTGGGTCCAGGACAGGTCGGCATTTTCCGTGGGGGCGGTGGAACGCAGGCGCCGGATCAATGTGCCCAATGCCAGTGCCAGATCGGCAGCCAGGGCTTCATGGTTGATGTTGGTAGTCATCGCTTCAGTGTAGGTATTATCAGTTTAACTGTCAAGTTAAACTGATAAGTTAGACTTATTAGACTGTCTGTCTATTTCCGCTTTGATATCTTTTTTGCCGACCGTGCATTGGACAGCCGTGGCGCTTGCTGGCATGCTCCATGCATTTTCGAACCTGGTTATCATCCCGTGCCTGACATTTACATCGACGCGCCCGCAGCGAACGCCGGCGGCAAGGCGCCCCTGAAGGTTGCCTTCCTTTCTCCCTTCATCCTGCAAGACGCGGCCAGCGGAGCGGCCCAATCGATCCGTACCATGCTGGAACAATTGGCTGCGCGTGGCGCGAGCTGTCACGCGCTGACTGCCTGCTGTTTCGACGTGCCGCCCGGCCCGCGTCTGGGCGAGGTGTTGCAGGCGCAAGGCTTGCGGCCTACAGGCTTGATCAAGGAAGTCAACCTGCCGGTGTGGCAGGGACTGCTCAAGGGTGTGGAATACAACGCGATCCAGTTTTCCAGCCAGACGCGCAACCAGTTTTCTCCCTCCGAGGAAATCACCTATCGCGACATGGTGCGCATCTGGCTTAAGCAAAACCAGCCCGACGTCGTCATTACCTATGGCGGTCTTTTGCTCGACATCGAAGTGCAGCGCTGCGTGAAGGCGGCCGGTGCTTTGCTGGTGTTTTACCTGGCCAACCCCAGCTACGCACGGCCGGAAACCTTTTCCCGAGTTGACCTGATCCTCACCAATTCCGAAGCCACGAGCGCGCATTACCGCAGGACGATGAATCTGGAAAGCCGGTCGGCCGGCCTGTTCGTCGACCCGGGCCGGGCACTGGCTGCAAAGCGCGAGCCGCAATTCGTTACCTTCATCAACCCCATGCCGGAAAAGGGGGTGACCTTGTTCCTGAAGCTGGTTGAGCGCGCTGCAATCGAGGCGCCCGACATGCAATTCCTGGTGATCGAAAGCCGTGGCCGCCTGGCCGAGGCATTGCAAAAGACGGGGAATGCCGCTCTGCTTGAGCGGATCAGGCTTTTGCCCAAGCAAGACAATATTGCAGCAGTCTATGCCGTGACCAAGGTCTTGTTGATGCCCTCGTTCTGGTTTGAAGCGGCCGGCCGTATCCTGATCGAAGCCAATGCCAATGGCATTCCGGTGCTGGCAGCCGATGGTGGCGGCATTCCCGAAACGCTGGGCGATGCGGGGCGGCTGTTGCCGATTCCCGAGCGCTGCCGGCAAGACTATTGGGCTGTGCCGACCGACGAAGACATTCTGCCCTGGTGGCGCGAGCTGCAGCAACTCTGGTCTGATCCCGTGCATTACCAGGCCATGTCTGAATTGGCGCTTGCAACTTCCGTGAAGCAGGGCGTGGCCGCGAAGGCAGAACGTCTTGAATCCATGCTGCGGGCGGCTGCCAGTGAAAAAAACGGCAAACTGCCGCGGGTATAAGCAAGAAAAGAGCGAAGTGTTAAAAGCCTGAATTTCAAAGGTTAATTTGCCGTGAATATTGCAGACTTACCATGATCATGGGATTGTCAGGAGCTTGCCAAGCTGGCATTGTTCTGGCCATTGGAGCAAGACGATTCATACCGCTGTCATGTGGTCGCGCAAAAATGAAACACAAAAGCGTGCAATGCATCATGCCGAAGGGGTTTTGAATTGCATACTTATGGCAAAGTTATTACTATTGAGTAAATCTTCGCCAACAATAACAAGCGTTCCCGTGCCTGAAAGGCCGGGCCGGAACGAAGAAGAGAATTACTGGAAGCTGTTCGTAATACCGACTGAGGGAGAGATATCGCTGCCGTGGAAGCGCAGGCTTCGTCACACGGCGCGGTAGCGGGGCAGGGGTATTCCGTGGGCGCCATGCGCTTTGCGGAATCTTCGGTCAGTCGCCCGTCCAATTTCTTTCTTCCCCTATTGCGGTAATACAGCAAGCTTCCGAACTCAAGGCATGCCGGAACGCACCGGTGTGACCTGGATAGATGCATCAAGGAAGGTGCTGTCGGAGCCATGGTTGGTTTTCGAGGCGCCCGTAGTAGCAGGAACAGGTTGGCACCATCAGGTGCCGGGAAATTGTCAAACGTCCGGAAAAGCCACAATATGAATTACAACACCTCCCGTTTGCTGGCAAGTCTGGCCGGTGCCGTCGTCATTTCGTGCTCTGCCGCTGCGCAGGCACAGAACGAAGCCGGCAACCCCATCGGCCATTTCGAGATCACCAAATACGACGTCAGCGGCAACACGCTGCTCCCGGCATCGACAATCGACATGGTTCTTGCTCCCTACGCGGGACCCAACAAGGATTTCGGTTCGGTGCAGCAGGCGCTTGAAGCACTCGAGGCCGCTTATCGCGCCAAGGGCTATGGTGTGGTGCGCGTGGTCTTGCCCGAACAGGAACTCAACAAGGGTGTGGTGCACTTGCGTGTGATCGAAACACGCATCGGCAAGATCACGGTCACGGGCAACAAGTATTTCGACGCCGGCAATATCCGCAACAGCGTGCCGACCCTGATCGAAGGCAAGACGCCTGACCTGAACGATGTATCGGCCAGCCTCAAGGTGGCCAACGAAAATCCCGTCAAGAAGACCACGCTGCAATTGCAGACCGGCGAGCGCGATGATGAAATCAACGCCAACCTGCAGGTGGAAGACGAACGCCCCTGGACGGCCGGCATTTCGGTCGACAACACCGGTGACGAACACACCGGCCGCAATCACGTGACGGTGCAATACCAGAACGCAAACATCGGCGGCGTGGACCACGTGCTGTCGATGCAATACACCACCAGCCTGTCCGATCCGAGCGACGTGCATGTCTACGGCGTGGGTTACCACATTCCGCTGTATTCCATCGGCGATTCGATTGACCTGTATGGCAGCTACTCCAACGTCAATTCCGGTACGGTTACGGCAGGCGTATTTGATCTCGCCGTCAGCGGCGAAGGCACCGTCTTTGGCGCTCGCTACAACCATAACCTGCGCAAGATGGGCGACTTCGATTCCAAGGTGATCTTCGGACTCGACTACAAAGCCTATAAAAACGACATCAGCTATCAGGGCGCACCGCTGGGCAACGACGTGACGGTGCACCCGCTGTCGGCCACCTATACCGGCAACTGGTCGAAGAACAACGATACGGTCAACTTCTACGCCTCTGCCATCCACAACCTGTCGGGTGGCGACAATGGCAGCCAGGCAGACTTCACTGCCTCGCGTGCCAAGTCCACCGCCGATTACAACATCTTGCGTTACGGCGTTTCCTATTTCCGTGTGTTGCCGGCCGACTGGCAATTGCGCCTGGCCTTGAACGGGCAGGCAACCAGCGACGCGCTGGTGCAGGGTGAACAGTTCGGCATGGGCGGTGCCTCTTCGGTGCGCGGCTTCCTCGAGCGCGAAGTGTCGGACGACCAGGGCCGCGTCTTCAACGGCGAAGTCTACACGCCCAGCCTGTGCAGCGGCGGCAGCCAATGCCGCTTCCTTGGCTTCTATGACGCCGGCTATGTGTCGCACAATGAAGGCCTGCCCGGCGAGCAAGACCACCAATCGATTTCCAGCGTGGGCCTCGGCTGGCGCGTCAGCATGCAGCGCTATCTCGTGTTCCAGACCGACTTCGCGCACGTGATCGACGGCACCGACATCACGCCAAAAGGCACCAATCGCGCGCATTTCCGCCTGGTGTTGAACTATTGATGAAATCGGATGCTGCGCCTGGGTGCGGCATTCTGGCGTAGGCCGCACTGATGGCACGAATTTTGGATAAGCAGTAAAACGGGAATGGGTAGCTGCCGGCATCTCGATGCCGCAGATTGAGCAAGCCGGTTGGACAGGCCAAGGGTCAGGGAAGGAATAGTTTCATGAATCGCGAAGTGAACACCTCATACAGTCTTGCAGGCATGTCTGGCGCACCGGACCACATGTTTCGGCGCAAGATCCTGCCAGTCCTGATCGCGAGCTGTTTCGCGGTCGGTCCTGCATTTGCCAATCCGACGGGCCCGACGGTCATCAATGGCCAGGTGACCATCGTCAACAACGGCAATACGCTGACCGTCACCAACTCGCCCGGCTCCATCATCAATTGGAACAGTTTTTCGATCAACCCCGGTGAATTGACGCAGTTCCTGCAACAGAATGCGTCTTCTGCCGTGTTGAACCGCATCACCGGCCAGAACCCTTCGCAAATCTTCGGCACGCTGCAATCGAACGGCAAGGTCTTCCTGATCAACCCGAACGGCATCATGTTCGGCGCCGACTCGCGCATCAACGTCGCCGGCTTGACCGCGTCGACGCTCGATATCAGCAACAACGACTTTGCCGCAGGCAAGCTCAACTTCACTGCCAACGGCACGGTCGGCAATATCGTCAACCAGGGTAATATCGTTACGCCGTCCGGTGGTCAGATCTACCTGATCGCACCGCAGGTGCAAAACAGCGGCATCATCAACTCGCCGCAAGGTGAAGTACTGCTGGCCGCCGGCCACAGTGTGCAACTGGTCGATGGTGCCGACCCGAACATTCAGGTGGTGGTGAGCGCTCCTACCGACCAGGCGCTGAACCTGGGCAACGTGGTGGCGCAGGGCGGCAAGATCGGCATCTATGGTGCACTGGTCAATCAGGCGGGCACGGTCAGCGCCGACAGCGCCGTGGTGGGGCAAGACGGCAAGATCGTCTTCAAGTCGAGCCAGACCACGACGCTCTCGGGCGACAGCGTAACCTCGGCCAACGGTGCAGGCAATGGCGGCACGGTCTACGCGCTCGGCCCTAACGTCACGCTGATGGATAATGCCAAAGTGTCGGCAGACGGCCAGACCGGTGGCGGCACGGTTTATGTCGGCGGCGCTTTCCATGGTGCCGATGCCAGCCTGGTTAATTCCACGCGCACCTACATTGGCGGCAACGCGTCGATCAGTGCCAACGCCATCGATAGCGGCACCGGCGGCAACGTGGCCGTGTGGTCCGATGTGGCGACCTACATGTACGGCCATATTTCGGCCAAGGGTGGCGCAAACAGCGGCGACGGCGGCTACGTCGAAACATCGGGCAAGAATTTCCTCGATTTTCGCGGTCTGGTCGACGTCACGGCGTCCAAGGGTACGACGGGCAACCTGCTGCTCGATCCCTATACCGTTACCGTCAACGATACGTCCGGTGGTGAAATCTCGCCGACTGGCACCAATCCGGTTTCCTATACCTCCGGCGTGGACTCTTATGTTTCGGCGGCGTCCATCAACGCCCAATTGGCTTCTGCGAACGTGATCGTCCAGGCGGGCGCGGGCGGTGGCGGTTCGGTGACGGTGAGCAGCAACAACCTCAATTGGAACACGACCAATACGCTGACGCTGGCGGCATCGGCCGACGTCAACATCAATGGTTCCATCCTCGGTCAGTCAGGCACGCTTGAATTGATCGCCACCAGCGGCAAGATCACACAAAGCGCGTCGGTTAACGTCGGCAATCTCTCTGCCAAGGCCGGCGGTGACGTCACACTGACCAATTCTGGCAACATCGTCGGCACCCTTGCCGGCTCTGCGGGCGGCACGGGTGGCTTCTCGTTCAGCACCAACGACAACGTCACTGTCGGCAGCGTGCCGGGCAACGAGAATACGGTCACCGGCATCTCTGCCACGGGCACGGGAGGCGTGACCTTGACCGCCGGCGGCAGTGTTTCCACGTCGAGTGCCACCATCAGCGGCCCTTCGTTGGCGATCACCTCCGGTTCTGGTGTCGGTTCGGCCTTCAACCCCTTGGCCACCTCGGTCGGCACTTTGACCATCACCAATGGCGCGGCCACGGGCGGCGGCGACATCGTCGTCTCGAACACGGGCGACGTTACACTGTCCAGCATCACGCAAACCTCGTCCGGTTCGCTCGGCAGGATTTATATCCAGTCCACCGGCGCTATGACGGTCGGCAGCAGCGGCATCACCCAAAACAACGGCAACCCCGGCGCGGAAGTCGGTCTGGTGGCCGGCAGCGGCATCACCATCAACGGCCCGATCAAGAACGGTGCCTATGCGGTCGGCTTGAAGACCACCACAGGTAATATCACAGAAGGCAGTGGCGGATATATCTTGGCCGGACAGCTCTCGGTCAGTGCTGGCGGCTACGCATCCCTGTCCAGCTCGAACAATGCCGTCGGCGTCGTCGCCGGTTCGTCCAGCGGCGACTTTGTTCTCAACAACAACGTCGGCACCATGGTGGTGGGTTCGGTATCGCTGGCCAACTCCAGTTTCATCGGCCAGCAAAGCGGCATTACGTCGAGTTCCGGCAATGTCGGTTTGCAAAATACCGGCAGTATCTATCTGGCCAATCCGGTCTCCGCTACCAGCGGCAATGCGGGCTTGAGCGCTACCGGTGGCTATGTCCATCAATCCTCAACCGGCACGATATCCGCGCAGGGCTTGTCGGTCTACGCTTATGGCGACGTCAACCTGACCGCCAACAACAATGTCGGTACGCTGGCGGGGCAGTCCGGCACGGGCATCAGCGGCGGCAACTTCCAGTTCGCAAGCACTGGCAGCCTCACTGTCGGTTACGTGGCGCCGATCGGCGGCATTATCCCCAGCCAGAACGGCGTCAATGCGCACGCGTATGGCGTCAGCCTGTGGTCGAACAATGGTGGCATTTATACTTCGCCAGGCTCGACCATTACCGGCAACTCCCTGTCATTGACCGCAGTCAACGGCATTGGTACGCAAGCGAACCCGCTCAACACGGCAGCGACCAGCCTTAGCGCCTCCAACAGCGGCTCGGGCAGCGGCGATATCGTGATTGCCAACAGTGGTGCACTCTCGCTCAGCAGCGTCAACAACGACTCTGGCAGCATCTTCGTCAGCGCGACAGGCACGATCACGGTGCCGGTCAATTCCTCCGGGTCCTACAGTGTGCCGACCATCCGCACCACCACTGGCGACATCGGCTTGTTCGCCAATGGTGGCGCCATCAGCATTGCCGGCGGGATTGCCGCCAGCGGCGGCACGATTGCCTTGAAAGCCACCAGCGGGAATATTGCCGAGCAGACCAGCACCGTGTCGATTGGGTCGGGCTCGACCGACATTACTGGCTGGGTGTCGGCTTCAAATCTTTCTGCTGTCGCGACCTCGGGCAACGTCACGATGAATAATTCTTCGGGTGGTTCGTTCCCAAAGAATTCTGTCAACACCGTCGCAGGTTACGCTTCTGGTTCTTTCTCATTCCAGGCCAGTAACGGATTTGCCATCGATACGGCGCCTGGCGTCGGCAGTTCCTTCGGCAGCGGCGGCAGCAGCTTCCTGCCCAGTGTTTCTGGTATTTCCACGGGTTCCGGCAACATCTCGTTGGCGGCATATTCCGGCTCGATGGCGGTCAACCAACCGATCAATGCGGCTTCGGGTTCGTCTTCCGTGTACATGTATGCCGCCTCGTTCACCCAGGGTTCGCCTACGGCCACGATCGCGGGTAGCCAGGTGGGCTTCAATGCCTTTGGCGGGTCGGTCGGCACCAGTGCCAACCCGATGCTGACGAATACGAATTCCCTGCGTGTCTATAATTCGCAAGGCACCTTCGTCAACAATGGCAACACCGGTTTGCTGACCATTACCGGCGTTTCTGCGACGGGTTCGGGCTCTGGCGACGTCAACATCGCCACCGCCGGCGGATTGACGGTGCACAACAGCGTCAGTGGCAGCGGTAGCTCGGACGTCATCTTTGCCAGCGGGTCATTGACGCTGGTTGCCGGTGGCAATGTCGTCTTGACTTCAGGCTCCAACAACGGCATTAGCTCTGGCGGCACTGTCAATATCTACGCAGGCTTTACTGAAACACCGGGCGGTTCGCCAACCACGAACTCATCTGCGTCCACGATGTCTCAGGGTTCTTCGGTCACGGCCAGTGACATCGAGTTGTACGCCAACGCCTACAGTGATTTCACGGGCAGCGCGACTTACAGCACGACACCAAATTACCATCCGTCTGCGCCTACGCCGACGCCCACACCAACGCCTACACCCACACCGAC
>Ga0134128_10003002_pt1 | contig 20681 bp, 20 predicted proteins | sample KB31754_FD_96462 | JGI IMG/M metagenome (GOLD analysis project Ga0134128, IMG submission 96462) | Terrestrial soil microbial communities with excess Nitrogen fertilizer from Kellogg Biological Station, Michigan, USA - KB3-175-4 | ecosystem: Environmental > Terrestrial > Soil > Unclassified ...
GAAGGCGCCGGTCCCGAGCGCGCCTGGACCCCACTTGCCGCCGTCCTTCGGATGTATGATGAGAGCGGGATAGTGAAACAAGTGCTCCGGCACGGCGAGCTGAGGTACCTGCGCGTTGAGGCGTACGGTATGATCGTCTACCTTCGCGATCGCATTGGCGTCCCACAGGGCCGTCGACATGACCGGATTGCCCTTGTCATCCTTCTTGCCGGTATCGACCTCCTTCAGCATGTAGCCCTTCATCAAGCCAAGCACTGAGGAGCCGACCGCCGGATCGAGCCAGCGCTGAATATTCCAGATCACTTGCTCGGCGACGAAGGGATCGCCATTGGACCATTTCACGTCCTTGCGCAGGTGCAAGGTCCATGTCTTCAGGTCGTCGCTGGCCTCCCACTTCTCGCAGAGCAACGGCCGAGTGATGTTGTCACTGCTGGTACGCGTCAGGTATTAGTTGGCCTGCCGCGCGACGTTCGAATCCTGGATCCAGGAATATGTCGCTGGGTTGTCGTAGGGCTGGACACGCATCGACACCTTGGCGATACCGCCCTTCTTGGGCGTTTCCGCCCGAGCCACCGGAATGGCGCGGTCGCCCGTTATCCGTCCTGCAAGCGCATAAGCCGTGCCGGCCGAGAGGCCGAGCAGTGTGGTCATTCTCAGAAACTCGCGGCGATCGAGCTTGCCCTGTTCCAGATACTCCGCAAGTTTCGGAATACCGGAATGGACCCGGCTGAGATCTCTTCTATCCATATGGTTCATCTCCCTCGACGCTTACCAAACTACGCGGCACCAAGGCCGATCGTGGTGCTCGCTTTCGTTTTGCTTGTTTAGCCCGCAATTTTCTTTGGACTGCTGACGCCGTCCGTTGCGGATGCGGCCCTGTTTTAGGTTCCAACGTTACTATCGAGCCAAGCCGGTTCTACTGTCAATGCGCGTGCGACCCTCCTCGGTCTAATCGCGACCGGCTTTTATGGCAGGATTTCTACCGATTTGGTTGAAGTTTGAGCAACGGAGATCCACCCCATGGACCGCAAGGACGTCGAGATCCTGGCGCAGGAAACCGTCTACAACGGCTATTTTCAGATCGACCGCTATCGGCTGCGCCACCGGCGACACGAAGGGGGGTGGACCAAGGAAATCACGCGGGAGGTTTTCGAGCGCGGCCATGTCGCGGCCGTCGTTCCTTACGACCCCGACCGGGATGCTGTCATCTTGATTGAACAGTTCCGTATCGGAGCCTACGCCGCCGGCGAGCCGTGCTGGTTGACCGAGATCGTAGCCGGCGTCATCGATGAGGGCGAGACCGCCGAAGAGGTGGCGCGCCGCGAGATGGAAGAAGAAACGGGTTCTGCCGTGGCCGACCTGGAGCCGATCGGGTCTTATTTGTCGAGCCCAGGCGGAGCTTCGGAGCACGTAACGCTCTTTGTCGGGCGTGTGGATAGCAGCAAAGCCGGTGGCGTTCATGGCTTGGCCGGCGAGGAAGAAGACATCCGCGTGATCGTCCGACCCTGGCCGGAGATCGAGGCCGGGCTACACTCTGGGATGTTCACAAACGCGGCGACCCTCATCGCGCTCCAGTGGCTTGCCCTGAACCGGGTGAAGTTGCGCGAACGCTGGCGCTGATCTTTCGGGCTGGGGCACTTCTTGATCCGCGCCGGAGCCGAGCGATACTGTGCCTATGCTCGTACAAAGGGGAGCTTGCATTTGATGGATGTGCGCGATGGATTCGTCGGCGCCATTGGCGAGACGCCACTGATCCGGTTGCGCCGGGCTTCTGAAATAACCGGTTGCGAAATCCTTGGCAAAGCCGAGTTCCTCAATCCGGGCAGCTCGGTGAAGGACCGCGCGGCCTTGGCGATCATTCAGGATGCCGAGCAGCGCGGACTGCTCCGACCCGGCGGCGTTGTGGTTGAAGGTACCGCGGGGAACACGGGCATCGGCTTGGCGCTCGTGGGCAATGCGCGCGGATACCGCACGGTTATCGTCATCCCGGAAACACAAAGCCGAGAAAAGAAGGAATTTTTACGGTTGATTGGTGCCGAGCTTCGTGAGGTGCCCGCGGTGCCGTACAAAAATCCGGAGAACTACATCCATGTATCGGGGCGGCTTGCCGAAGAGCTGGCGAAGCGCGAGCCGAATGGCGCCATCTGGGCCAACCAATTCGACAATATTGCGAACCGAGACGGTCACTACCGCACCACAGGTCCGGAGATCTGGCGCCAGACCGACGGCAAGGTCGATGGATTCATCTGCGCGGTTGGAACCGGCGGGACATTGGCCGGCGTGGCTCGGGCCTTGCGTGAGCGCAAAGCCGATGTAGTGATTGGCCTTGCCGACCCGCCGGGGGCTGCGCTCTACAGCTACTACACGACCGGTGAGTTGAAGGCTGAGGGCACCTCCATCACCGAGGGCATAGGGCAAGGCCGCGTCACCGCTAACCTGGAAGGGCTGCGCGTCGATCGGCCCTACTTGATCGAAGACGCGGAATCGGTTGCGGTCGTCTTCGATCTGTTGAAGCATGAGGGCCTATGCTTGGGCGCCTCGAGCGGCGTCAACGTCGCAGGCGCGATGCGGCTGGCACGCGATCTCGGACCCGGCCATACAATCGTCACCATCCTCTGCGACGTGGGAACGCGCTATACGAGCAAGCTATTCAATCCTGAGTTCCTGAGGGCGAAGGATCTCCCCGTGCCCGAGTGGCTCAACCAGCGGTGAGGACGGATGGAACTGCTCTTTCGAACCGACCCCTACGCCAGATTTTGCGAAGCCAAGGTGCTCAGCGCCGATGAGAACGGGGTCCGGCTGGACCGGACCGTGTTCTACCCGACTGGCGGTGGACAGCCCGGCGACCAGGGACTGCTGCGATTGGAGAACGGCGCAGCCATTCCCATCCGCGATACGGTGAAAGGGGCTGCGCCGGACGAGGTCTTGCACCTCACCAATCCTGGTGTCGCACTTCCTGAAACGGGCATGCGCCTCACAGCCGAACTCGATTGGGACAGGCGATATCGGCTGATGCGCATGCATACCTGCCTCCACCTGCTCTGTGCCGTCGTGCCAGGCGAAGTCACTGGCGGGCAGGTCGGCGACGGCAAGGGCAGGCTCGATTTCAATTTGCCGGAAGGGGGTCTGGACAAGGAGACGATCTCTGCGGCGCTTAACAAGCTCATCGCCGAGGATCACCCGGTGCGGCCGCTCTGGATCACCGATGAGGAGTTGGCAAGCCGGCCCGAACTGGTACGGACAATGTCAGTCAAGCCACCAACCGGCACCGGCCGTGTCCGCCTTCTGGAAGTCGAAGGCATCGATCTCCAGCCCTGCGGCGGCACGCATATTCGGCATACCGCCGAAATCGGCCCGGTCCAGGTCACGAAAATTGAAAGCAAGGGGCGGCAGAATCGCCGCATCACCATTGCCTTCGTGGAGAACGCGTGAGCTTCAGTCCCGGACAGCGCGGTTATACGCATCCCGAGGCGCTGGTCTCCACCGACTGGTTGGCCCAGCATCTCAGCGCACCCGATATCAGGATCGTCGATGCGAGTTGGCACATGCCGGCACAAAAGCGGAATGCTCGAGCTGAGTACGAAGCTCGGCATATTCCCGGAGCCGTGTTCTTCGACATCGACCAGATTGCCGATACCGAGAGTACGCTGCCGCATATGTTGCCAAGCGCGGAGAAATTCTCCGCGCGCGTACGCAAGCTCGGGCTCGGCGATGGCACCCGCATCGTCGTTTACGACAGCTACGGCATGATGAGCGCCGCGCGAGTGTGGTGGACATTCCGCGTCATGGGTCACAAGGATGTGTCCGTCTTGGATGGTGGGCTGCCGAAATGGATCGCTGAAGGCCGGCCAGTGGAGGATACGCCGCCGCCGCCGCGCGAACGCCATTTCAGTGCGCGCGTGAACCATATGCTGGTCAAGGACAAGGCCGCGCTCCTCAGGAACATCCGCCACCGGCGCTTCCAGGTTTTGGATGCGCGCGCTGCCGGACGGTTCGAGGGCAGCGAAGCCGAGCCTTGGCCGGGTCGTCGCTCCGGTCACATCCCGGGCAGCCGCAATCTCCCTTATCCCGAGCTCCTGGATCCTAAGGACAAGACCTTTCTTCCCGCCGACGCGCTGAAGGAGAAGTTTGCAAACGCGGGCATCGACTTGAAGAAGCCGGTCGCGACCAGTTGCGGTTCCGGGATCACTGCCGCCGTATTGGCGCTCGGGCTTTATCTCGTCGGCCATGAGGATGTCGCGGTCTATGACGGCTCGTGGGCTGAGTGGGGGCTGCCTGGCGACACACCGGTTGAGACGGGGCGAGGATGAGCGATGCCACCGCCACCCCCGCGATGCTGGATATCGTCGTCACCTATCTGGAGATGCTGAAGCCGCCGACGCGTCCCACAGTACCGGTGCCGCCGGTGGGAAAAATCGCACTGCTCCGGGCGGAGCGGCCGACGATCTCCTATTACCGCTACCTCTACAACACGGTCGGGGAACCTTGGCTATGGTGGGAGCGGCGGCGTCTGTCGAATGACGAGCTGGCGCGCATCATTCATGACCCGCTGGTCGAGATCTACGTGCTCTATGTCGATGGCGTGCCGGCCGGCTACGCGGAGCTTGATCGCCGCAAGCAAGAAGAGGTCGAGCTCGCCTATTTCGGGCTTGTGCCGGAGTTCATCGGCCGCAAGCTGGGGCCCTTCCTGCTGAACTGGGCGGTCGACACCGCGTGGTTCGGCAACCCCAAGCGGCTCTGGGTCAATACCAACAACCTCGACCATCCGAAGGCCTTGCAGATCTATCAGAAAGCCGGTTTCGTTCCGTACAGGCAGGAAACGCAGACCATCCCCAACCCGCGGCTGGTCTTGCTCTCGTCGATCGAAGCGGCGCGCTGACCAAGCCCCTCCCCCTCGCCCGCTTGCGGGACGATTGGAAAACCCCCTCTCCTTCGAGGCTCGGGCCTCGAAGGACGAGGTCGCGTATTACGCAACGATCCCCCTTGGGAGAGGGGATTTCAATGATGCAAAATTTGACTGAGGAACAGCCGCGTGCGGTCAGAACGTGGGTTCTTGAAGAATTCCTGCGGCTCGTTCTGCTCGATGATCTCGCCGCCATCCATGAAGATGACCCGATTGGCAACTGTACGCGCAAAGCCCATCTCGTGGGTGACGCAGAGCATGGTCATTCCGCTCTGGGCCAGTTCGACCATGACATCGAGCACCTCCTTGATCATCTCGGGATCGAGGGCGGAAGTCGGCTCGTCGAACAGCATCACTTTCGGATTCATGCAAAGCGAGCGGGCGATGGCCACGCGTTGCTGCTGACCGCCGGATAGCTGGCCAGGATATTTGTGCGCCTGTTCAGGAATGCGAACGCGGGCGAGGTACTTCATCGCCGCCGCCTCCGCCTCCGCCTTCGGCGTACGGCGCACCCAGATCGGCGCCAGCGTGCAGTTCTCCATTACCGTGAGATGCGGGAAGAGGTTGAAATGTTGGAAGACCATTCCGACCTCGCGGCGGATCTGCTCGATGTTCTTAAGATCGTTCGACAGCTCGATGCCATCGACGACGATCTGACCCTTCTGGTGCTCCTCGAGACGGTTTATGCAGCGGATCAAGGTCGATTTACCCGATCCCGATGGCCCGCAGATGACGATGCGCTCCCCTTTGTAGACGGTCAGATCGATGTCCTTGAGAACATGGAACTGACCGTACCATTTGTGGACGCTGACCATCTGGATCATGACATCGTCCGCAGCGGCGGACTGGAGGACGGCGCGTTCAGCCATGCAACACAGGGCTCCCTTCCCTAGCGTCGGTATCCGGTGTGCAGCTTGCGTTCGAGATAGATCGAATAGCGTGACATCGCAAAGCAGAAGATGAAATAGACGACGGCGGCGAACAGGTATCCTTCCTTGGACAACCCGCGCCACTGCGCATCACGCGTTGCCTGTGTCACAATGTTGAGCAGGTCGAACAAACCAATGACCAGGACCAGGCTGGTATCCTTGAACGCGCTGATGAAGTTGTTGACCATCCCGGGGATGACGATCCTAAGCGCCTGCGGCAGGATGACCAGTCCCATCATCTTCCAATAGCCGAGGCCAAGCGCCATTGCGCCTTCATACTGACCGCGCGGCATCGCTTGCAAGCCGCCGCGCACAACCTCCGCCATATACGCCGCGTAGAACAGCGAGAAACCAACCAGCGCCCGCAGCAGCTTGTCAAAATTGACCCCCACCGGGAGGAAAAGCGGCAGCATCACCGACGACATGAACAGCACCGTGATGAGCGGCACGGCGCGCACGAATTCAATGAAAGTGATGCTCAATACCCGTATCACCGGCAGGTTCGAGCGTCGACCGAGGGCGAGGAAAATCCCCAGCGGCACTGAAGCAAGGATGGAGACGGTGGCAATGATCAAGGTGAGCATCAACCCACCCCACTTCGCCGTCTCTACGACCGGCAGGCCGAATATGCCGCCATAGAACAGTGCAAATCCGATCACCGGATAGATCAGGAACAGGAAGATGGCGAACCACTTCTTTCCCGGAACACGATCAATCAGAAGTGCAAAGAAAGAGGCAAATAACAGGATAAAGGAGAGATTGACCCGCCAAACCTGATCAGCCGGGTAGCGGCCGTACATGAACTGCCCAAAGCGCGCATTCACCATGGTCCAGCAGGCGCCAGGTTTATCCACTCCTTCCGGCGTGTTGCATGGCGCGCGCGTAACGCCGTGCCAAGTCGCATCGAAGATCGCCCAGTTCAAAAAGCTCGGCAAAATGTAAACCAACACGGCGACCGAAAGCAGGGTCAGCAGCACATTCGAAGGGCTCGACAAGAGGTTCTGCCGCACCCAGCCGATTGGCCCTGTCGTCCGCATCGGCGGCGGCAACGAGGGATATGTACCGGGAGCGTAATGTTGCTCGTCGGCGACCATCGACTATCTCTCCACCAATGCGATTTTCCGGTTGTACCAGTTCATGAATGCGGAAATCGCCAAGCTAATAGTCAGGTAGACAAGCATGGTGATGGTAATCGTCTCGATGGCTTGGCCTGTCTGGTTCAGCGTGGTCCCGGCGAATACCGCAACGAGATCGGGATAGGCGATGGCGATGGCCAAGGAGGAATTCTTCGTCAGACTCAAATACTCGCTGGTCAAAGGCGGGATTATGACGCGCAACGCCTGGGGCATGATGACCAGACGCGTCACTAAACTGGGCCGCAGCCCTAAAGCCAAAGCGGCCTCGGTCTGACCATGGCTGACCGACAGGATCCCAGCGCGGACGATCTCCGCGATGAACGCCGCCGTGTACAGGATCAGCGAAAAAAGCAGCGCTAGAAATTCCGGAACCAGGACCGTGCCGCCACGAAAGTTGAACCCCGCCAGCTCCGGATATTCCCACCTCCAGGGCACACCCAAGATTAGCGAGGTCAAAATCGGAAGCAGGACGATCAGCGCCAGATTGACCCGCCACGTCGGGAAGGGCTGACCTGTTTCGAGCTGGCGTTTCCAGGCCCAGCGCGCAACAAAAACGGCAAGTCCAATTGCGATTACGAGAGAGGCAGGGACCAACCAGAAGTTGGGCTCCAAAATCGGCGCGGGCACATAGAGTCCACGCTGATTGAGCGAGAACATCCCCCACCACAGCGTGCTCTGTCGCACATTCGGCAGCGTCGCAAGGACCGCGTAGTACCAGAACACGATCTGCAGCAGCAGGGGAGTGTTGCGGAGCAGCTCGACATAAACTGTGGCCAACCGAGCAATGAGCCAGTTCCGCGACAACCGCAGAATGCCGACAATAATCCCCAACACCGTGGAGCCGACTATGGCAATCGCTGACACAAAGAGAGTGTTGAGAATGCCGACGATCAGCACCCGGCCATAAGTATCCGTGGCTTTATAGGAAATCAGATGGAAAGAAATGTCGAATCCGGACGTATTCCACAGAAACCCGAAGCCGGAGGCAATGCCACGCTGTCGAAGATTTTGTGCGGTGTTGTAGATGATGAAGGCCGCAAGAGCGGCCAGGGCAAATAGAACAAACGCTTGAAACAGCACACCGCGAATACGCTGGTCGTACCAAAACGGCGTTACGGAAGTTCTTCGAGCAACTTCAGTCTGAGTGGTCAACACCGCCTCGCGACAGCCCTGAGCATGCCGCCTGCCCGGGACTCATTGCCCCGGGCAGGATGACACAACAGCGTCCTAGCGGATCGGCGGGGCGTAGAGCAGCCCGCCCTTACTCCAAAGCTGGTTCAAGCCGCGAGCAAGATGAAGCGGCGTTTTTTCGCCGACATTGCGCTCGAAGCTCTCGCCGTAATTGCCGACCTGCTTGATGATCTGGTAGGCCCAATCCGGATTGACCTTGAGCTGCTGGCCCATATCGCCTTCGACGCCCAGCATCCGGCGAATCTCGGGATTCGTGCTCTCCGCCTTGATCTTGTCCACATTCTCGGAGGTGATACCGAACTCCTCGGCAATGACCATGGCGTTCAGCGACCATCGAACGACATCGCCCCACTCATTGTCGCCATGCCGTACCAGTGGTCCGAGCGGCTCCTTGGAGATGATCTCCGGCAGAATGATGTGATCGTCCGGCTGCTTCAGCACCGAACGTTCCGCCGCGAGACCGGAAGCATCGGTGGTGTAAGCGTCGCAGCGACCCTCATCATAGGCGGTGCGCGCTTCCTCGGCCTTCTCGAAGACGACCGGCTTCAACTCCATACTGTTGGTGCGGAAAAAGTCGGTCAGGTTCAACTCGGTGGTTGTGCCGGTCTGGACGCAGACCGATGCGCCATTGAGCTCTTTGGCACTCTTTACGCCAAGGCTCTTGCGCACCATGAAGCCCTGACCGTCGTAATAATTCACACCCGCGAAGTCGAAGCCGAGACCGGTGTCGCGCGATAAGGTCCAGGTGGTGTTGCGGGCAAGCATGTCGACCTCGCCCGACTGCAGAGCAGTAAAGCGTTCCTTGGCGGTGAGCGGAATGTATTTCACCTTTTTGGCGTCGTCGAACAAGGCGGCGGCAACGGCGCGGCACAGATCGATATCGAGACCCGCCCACTCGCCTTTGTCGTTGGGCGCGCCAAACCCGGCGAGCCCATCATTCACCCCGCAATTCAACGTTCCCCTCTGCTTGACGGCATCGAGCGTGGGGCCGGCAACGGCTGGAGCGGCCACGACCATGGCAAGAGCGGCACCTGCGGCCGCAATCTTCCAATTCATCATTTTCGAACCTTCCCTGTTGTTCACCGCATTCCGTATTGGCAGGCGCTATAGAAACACTTCGCATCCCGCCCCCCGGGTAGCGCGGTTAGCCATAGGGCCCGGTGGTTCCGGCGATGCTTTGCAAGCACCCAGAGACACTTTAGGCCATTCTCTCAAGATCACCAACCGGCAAAATTGGCGGCTTCCGGCAGGGCTCCAGGACCGCTGCCCAGCACTATGGAAGGATAGAACATGACTGCACTCGAGCAGTTGGATAGCGCGGAGTTGCTTGCCGCGATCCGTTTCGACGCCGATGGCCTCGTGCCCGTTATTGCGCAACGACACGGCAGCGGCGAGGTTTTGATGCTGGCCTATATGAACCGCGAGGCTCTGGAAGAGAGCCTCGCCATGGGGCAGGTCTGCTATTGGTCGAGGTCGCGCCGACGCTTATGGCGGAAGGGCGAGACCTCCGGTCATACGCAAAGGCTCATCGATATTGCCGACGACTGCGACGGTGACACGCTCCTCATCACAGTAGAGCAGATAGGACCCGCATGTCACACCGGCGCCGCTTCCTGCTTCTTCCGAAAATTGAATAGAAGTTGATTTGTCCTTTAGTCGACGCCTGCCGACCAGAACGCAGTTAATGTCAAGTAACCAAATAAAACTGAATGTATTTTTCGGGTGGATTTACCCGTTCTTAAATGCCCCCGCGCAATCTTCTCCACCGGGGCAAGTAGAGGAGGTATTCACCCATGTTCTCGCTCATTACTAAGTTTTCGAAGGACGAATCCGGCGCCACGGCCATTGAGTATGGCTTGATCGCCGCTCTCGTTGCGGTGGCCGCCATCGTTGGCATGACCGCGCTCGGCTCGTCCTTGAACTCGATCTTCAACAGCGTTTCCACCACTCTGAACAACGCCACCTAATCCGGGGCACGAGGCCTCGCGCAAGCGGCGCCAATTCGACTGTCAAACACCGGGGCCGGCCTTGGCGATCTGTTATGGGCCGGCCCCTCCTACCCAGAGAGGCTGGAAGGGTCGGGCGCGATGAGAACGCTCGCAAATTCTATACCCGGGACCGTTAACCATTTCACAATAACCCGGCGAAAGATCACCGCCTTCCTCCGGTCGCAATCGCTCTCTTCGGTCACGGCCATCCGGCCGCGACCGATCGCGAGGAGCTAAAAGAGATGTCGGCACGCGCTCTCATCTTCGTCGTCATCGCGCTCGTCATGGCCGGGGCTACCGCCATGATTGCGCGTAACTACCTGTCTTCGGAGCGTGCGCAGCTCTCCGCGCAAGCGAAGCCCGCGCCGCAGCAAGTCACTAAGAACGTCATGGTCGCCGCGGTCGATTTGCCCGCCGGCAGCTTCATCAAGCCCGAACACGTCCGCTGGCAAGCCTGGCCCCAAGAGGCGGTTGGCGAAAGCTACCTGCTCGAAGGCACGGCAAAGCCTGAGGATATTGTCGGTGCGGTCGTGCGCCGCGGCATCGCCGCCGGCGAGCCGGTGACCAACGGCCGCATCGTCCGTCCGGGCGACCGAGGTTTCTTGGCCGCGGTGCTGCAGCCCGGCATGCGCGCCATCTCCGTTTCGGTCAATCCCACGACGGGTATTGCCGGTCTGGTCTTTCCGGGAGACCGCGTGGATCTGCTGCTGACGCAGACGATCCCGGCGAGCAACCCTCCTCGCATGGCCAGCGAAACCGTTCTCGAGAACGTGCGTGTCCTGGCCATTGATCAGGTTTTGAATGATCAGTCCGGCGAGCCGACGCTCGGCAAGAACACCACGATCGAGGTCACGCCCAAGCAGGCGGAAGTGGTGGCGGTCGCCAGTGACCTCGGCAAACTTTCTCTCAGTCTTCGCAGCCTTGCGCGTCCTGCTACGGGCAAGGACGCACTCGATCCGTCTGAAACAGTCGATGAATCGCCTGAGCCTTGGCGCGGTGAAACCTATACCTGGGACAGCGATGCCAGTCGCGTGCTCGCTTCCCGGCATGCTCCGCGTGCGGGCGGTGGCGGTGGCGGTGGAGGTTACAAAGTGGTCGTCTTTCATGGCGGCAAGGCGGAAGAAGTCAGCCTCGGAGGCGGGCAATGAATAGCTTGCGTAACTGGCTGCTGATTGCGCTTGCCGCGCTTTCGCTCAGTACCGTTGCGAGTGCGCCGGCTTCGAGCACCGAGCTGATCCGGACTTCGGGAGAGTCGGTGTCGATCGAAGTCAATGAAGGCGCCCTGGTGCGCATCGATCGGCCGGCGGCGGCAGTCTTCGTCGCCAATCCAGATGTGGCCGAGGTGGCGGTGAAATCGCCGCGGCTGATCTACGTATTCGCAAAGAAGCCGGGGCAAACGACGCTTTTCGCGGTCGATCAGAAAGAGGCCGTGGTCGCTAACCTCAATGTGGTCGTCACTCATGACCTGGTGCGGTTGTCCGAAGGGCTCAACAAGATGGTGCCGCAGGGCCAAGTCTCGGCCCAGTCGGTGAACGGGGCCATAGTGCTGACCGGCGCGGTCGCCACCTCTGCCGAAGCGGAAGACGCTCGGCGCCTCGCCAGCCGCTTCATCGGTACCGGCGAGGAGGTCATCAGCCATCTTCAGGTCACTGCGCCCAACCAGGTCAATCTGCGTGTCCGCTTTGCCGAGGTATCGCGCGGAGTACTGCGCCAGTTCGGAATCAACTGGGAAGCCTTGGCCGATGTCGGCGACTTTACTTTTGGGCTCGCAACCGGCAATCCGATCTTCGGCCCGGTTCAGCAAGTCCCGGGAGGCGGTGGAACGTTTCAGCCGCTGCTCACCCGCCAGAACGGTGTGAACAACATCTTCGGCAGCTACAGCAGCGACAACCTCGACGTGAATACGCTGATCGACCTGCTGGCGGAGGACAATCTGGTCAGCATTCTCGCGGAGCCGAATTTGACGGCGCTATCGGGTGAGACGGCCAGCTTCCTTGCCGGCGGCGAGTTCCCGGTACCGGTTCCGAACGATAACGGCATTGCAATCGAGTTCAAGAAGTTCGGCGTCGGCCTCTCGTTTACGCCCACGGTGCTGAGCCCCAATCGCATCAGCATGAAGGTAAACCCGGAGGTCAGCCAGCTTTCCGCCGAAGGCGCGGTGGTGATCGAATCAATTCGCGTGCCCTCGTTGACCACGCGGCGCGCCGAAACCACGGTCGAGCTGGCGAGCGGTCAGAGCTTCGCGATTGCTGGCTTGCTGCAGAACAATACGAACTTCGACCACAAGCGCACGCCTGGCCTCGGCGACTTGCCGATCCTTGGCGATCTGTTCAAGTCAGACCGCTTCAACCGGCAGGAGACCGAGCTCGTGATCATCGTCACGCCATACATTGTCAAGCCGGTCGATGATCCGACCGCAATCGCACTGCCGACCGACGCGACCATCGGCAAGGCCGGCCGACGCGTGGCACAGGACAAGGCCACTTCGTCCACCAACCAGCCAACGACAATTGCTCCGACCACCGGGCTCGCCGGTGCCGGTGGGTTCCTGGTCGAATAGAGCCTGGGGAGACTTAGAGCGATGCACCGCAAATCTGATCCCGTACGCTTCTGGTTGGGCGTCGCCGCTGTCGCCCTTCTGGCCGGCTGCACCAACACCGATCCGGGTCTGATCGACTACGCTGAATGGAAGCAGATGGAGCCTCCGCCGCGGCTCCAGGTCAAGGATGCGCCGGTTGAGCATGCGATTAATTTCGCCCCCGGCGAGACGCAACTGAGTGAGACAGAATCGGGGGCAATCGATGCGTTTCTTGCCTCCGAAAACGTCGGACCTGGCAAGAACGTCACCCTCGAGGCCCCTTCTACCGGCACTGCCGATACCGACCGTGTTGCACACCGCCTCGCTACGGTGCGTAGCCTGCTCGAGCAGCAAGGGGTCACGGTCACGATGGCACCTCCTGCGGCGCCAGGCACAATGCCCTCCGATCAGATCCGGCTGATCGCATCGCGCGCCACTGTCTCCAATCCCGATTGCCCCGGCTACAACGAGCCCGTCTCGTCCTATGACCGGTTCGGCAGGCCGAATATGAATCTCGGCTGCTCGAACGAGACCAATCTTGGATTGATGGTTGCCGACCCGAGTGACTTGGTCCGTGGGCGGACGCTCGCGCCGGCAGATGCCGACCGCTCGGCGCTCGCGATTCAGCGTTATCGAACCCGCGCGGATGAGAAGGGAAGCGGCAACGGCAACTCCACTCTGTCCGTGGTCCCGATCATGATGGGTGGTGGCGGAGGTGGAAGCAGCGGCGGCGGAGGGGGCAGTCAATGAATTCACCAGCGAGTTTGCTGAACCTGTCCGGGTCGGACGACACCAGTCGGGCATTCCGCTCCGTCGAGTGCGCCGCCTTCATCGCCGACGATGAAACCAGGCGCGTTGTCGCGCAGGTCTGCGGGGGTCTTGGCAAACAGGTCACCGTCGCCGAAGGCGGCAGCCGCGAGGCGATGGAATACCTTTCCGAAGCGCCGATGCCGGAGGTCCTGATCGTCGATGTCAGCGACACCGGAAAGCCGCTGTCGACCATGCTGACCATCACCGCGGCCTTCGCCGAAAACACGAAGGTGATTGCGATCGGCTCAGTTAACGACATCGCTCTCTATCGCGAGCTGATCGACGGCGGGGTCAGCGATTATCTCGTCAAACCGGTATCGGAAAAGGCGTTGAGCGAGGCGATCGTTCGCGAGCGCGCGCCGGCCCAGCCGACGGAGCCAGCCGCAGATAAACCCGCCGCCAATCTGATTGCAATGATTGGTACGCGTGGCGGAGTGGGCGCCAGTACCATCGCCGCGAATTGCGCGTGGATTGCCGCTCAAGAGCACAAGCACCAGACGACGCTCCTCGACCTCGACCTGCAGTTCGGCACGGTGGCCCTGGCGCTCGATATCGAGCCGACGCGGGGACTTCGCGAAGCGCTGGAAAATCCCAGCCGGATCGACAGCCTGTTCCTAAGCAGCGCGGCGGCCAAGCTCAGCGACCGCTTGACGGTGCTTGCAGCCGAGGAGGCGGTCGATGGCGAAGTGCATTTCGATCCGTCGGCCGTAGATCTGCTTTTGGCCGAGATCAACCGGTCCTGTCAGTACATCTTTGTCGACTTGCCGCGCACGGCGAGTGTCGGGCGCAGCCGGTTGCTGCAGCTCGCCACGCAAGTCGTGGTCGTGACTGAGGTCACGCTTGCGGGCTTGCGCGATTGCATCAGGCTGGTCGCGATGCTCGAGCGTGCAGCGCCCCAAGCCAAGCTCCTGGTCGTTGCCAACCGCGCCGGCCGCAGCGATGGCGGCCTGAACAAGGCCGAGTTCGAGAAGGCGCTGGGCCGCAAGGTGGATGTGATCCTCCCTGAAGACGCCAAGGCGCTGGCGACCTCGGTGAATCGCGGGAAGCCACTAGCCACCGTCGCTAAATCGAGCAAATTCGTCGCGGCCTTACGCCAGCTCACCCGTCGTCTCGAAGGCGGCGAGCAATCCAAGACCGCGAAGAAGAAGACGGCTCTGCCCTTCCTCAACCTGCTGAAGAAAAAGAAATGACCATGCCCGAAGGCTTGAACCGGCCACCGGACGACCGCATCGTCCGACTGCAGCGACCCGCGGGGAACGGACGTGACCGTCAACCCGACGTCGCACAGCTCGTGCAACACCTGAAGACCATGTTCGAAGCTTTGGCTAAAGGCCAGAGCACGCCCATTTCCCGACCTCAGCTTTACATGAAGGTCGGCGAGCTAGTGAATGCGGAGGCCGAACGCAACGGCTGGGAACTAACTATGCCGGAACGGCGCCAGCTCATCGCAGAGCTGGTCGCAAGTCTTCAGCTCCCCGCCCCTACGGGCGGCACCGCTCTGGCGACCGTTGAACCGGGCGCGGCAAATCCCTCCTCCGCGCAGCCGCAACGGCCCGGCGAAAAGCTTTCGGTCGCAAGCCGCGAGAGCATCGAAGAGGCGAAATCCAAGATCCAACCGATCATCCTTGATCGCATGGACATGGCCGCCGCCGCCCAGCTCTCGCGCGAAGACCTGGCGCACCAACTTGCGGAACTGGTGGCCGAGATCCTGGCGGAGCTGAAACTCCGGCTGAATTTGAAAGAACAGCAGGGCCTGGTCGAGCTCCTGCTCAACGACATGCTCGGGCTCGGCCCCCTGGAACCCCTGCTCGCCGACGAAACCGTGACCGACATCATGGTCAACGGCGCGAACAAGGTCTATGTCGAGCGGAAGGGCAAGCTGGTTCTGACCGAGGTGCGATTCCGCAACGATGCGCATGTGATGAACATCGCCAACCGCATCGTCAGCCAGGTCGGCCGCCGTATCGACGAATCTCAGCCTCTTTGCGATGCGCGCTTGCTGGACGGAAGCCGCGTCAACATCATCGTTCCGCCTTTGGCGATCGATGGCCCGTCCATCTCTATCCGCAAGTTTTCCAAGAAGAACATCACGCTCGACGTCATGGCGCGGCAAGGCAATACATCGGCGCCGATGGCAACGGTCCTTAAAATCGCCGCGCGCTCGCGCCTGAACATTCTGATCTCCGGCGGTACCGGTTCCGGTAAGACCACACTGCTGAATGCGATGTCGCAGATGATCGATCCGGGCGACCGCATCGTCACGATCGAAGACGCGGCCGAGCTTCAGTTGCAGCAGCCGCACGTAGTTCGATTGGAAACACGCCCGCCCAGTCTTGAAGGAAGCGGCGAGATCACCATGCGCGATCTCGTGAAGAACTCGCTGCGTATGCGTCCCGACCGTATCATCATGGGTGAGGTGCGCGGATCGGAAGCGGTGGACATGCTGCAGGCCATGAACACCGGCCATGAAGGCTCGCTCTCAACCATTCACGCCAACAAGCCGCGTGAAGCACTCACCCGTCTCGAGAACATGGTCGGCATGGCCGGCATCAATTTGCCTTCGAAGGCAGTGCGAACGCAGATCGCCGCGGCGCTGGACTTGATCGTGCAGGTGAGCCGCATGCGAGACGGCATGCGCCGCGTCACGCATGTGATGGAGGTGGTGGGGATGGAAGGAGACGTCATCACCACCCAGGACCTGTTCCTCTATGAATTCGAGGGCGAAGACGCCGATGGCAAGCTGCGCGGGCATTTCCGCTGCTCCGGCCTGAGGCCGCATTTCACTCCCAAGGCAGCGTACTTCGGACTAGATCGGCCCCTGCTCGAGGCCATGGTATGACCCTTGCCGAATTCCTCGCCAATGGCGCTGGCCTGACGCTGATCAGCCTCGCCGTACCGGCAATCTTCTTCATGATCTATTTCGCGGTGTATCAATCCCGCCGCGCCGCCATCCGAGCGCGTCGTATCTCGCGCGTGCAACAGGCTTCGGCGCTGGACAGCACCACCGCGAAAGCCGCGCTTTCCCTGAAGCGGATCACGAAGGACAGCGGTATCGGCGCGCTCGATGCGCTGATCAAGCGCATCATCCCCAATCCCGAGAACTTGCGTGCCAAGCTCGAGCGGACCGGGCTGAATATCACGCTTGGCGTCTACGTGATGATTTCGGCGCTGGTGGGCCTTGTCGTCATCCTCATCGGGCGCTTCTATCCCGTCCTTCCTGTTGCAGCGGTAATTCTTTTCAGTCTGTTCGCGGCAGTGACCGTGCCGAACGCAATGGTCGTGTTCCTCTCCAAGCGACGATTGAAGAAGTTTCTCGAATCCTTTCCTGAAGGCATCGACCTGATCGTGCGCGGGCTGAAGTCAGGCCTGCCGGTAACCGAATCCGTCAAGAGCGTATCCTCTGAATTGAGTGGTCCTGTGGCGGTCGAGTTTGCCCGCGTCAGCGACAACATAAAATTCGGCAAGACCATGCCGGATGCGATGGATGCTTGCGCTAAGCGCCTCGGTCTTCCCGAATTCCGCTTCTTCACGATCGCGTTGTCGATCCAGCAGGAAACCGGCGGCAACCTGGCAGAGACTCTGGGCAATCTGAGCGACGTGCTGCGCCGACGCCGGCAGATGAAGCTGAAGATCAAGGCCTTCTCCTCTGAAGCCAAGGCGAGCGCCTATATCATCGGCTCCCTACCCTTCCTCATGGAGGGTCTCATTCTCGCCGTGAACTACGATTACGCGGTGCAGCTCTTCACTGACAACCGCGGCCTGGTCATGGTCGGCTTTGGCTTGTTCAGCTTCATGATCGGCATGGGCGTGATGGCGAAGATGGTGCGCTTCGAAATATGAATATCACCAGCATACTGCCCGGAATCGGCACCGATAACCTGATCATCGGCATGGCCGGAGTGTCGGCGCTGATGGCTATGGCCGGCGCGTGGTACGGCCTCGTCGATCATAATTCGGGAGCACGCCGCGCCCGTGAATTGGCGGCAAGCCGCGAGGCCCTGCGCGCGGGGCTGACAGGTTCGCGCAAGCGCGCCAGTTCGCGTACACTCTCGATCGGCTTGATGAAGCAGGTGGTAAGCCGCATCACCGTGCGCCGCAATCATCAGGCCGAACGCCTCGCCCGCACCCTCGCCCAGGCCGGCTTCCGTAACAAAGATGCGATCGTTGCCTATCAGTTCGCCAAAATCGTCGCACCGATCGCGCTCGGGGTTGGCGCGGTGGTGATGTTGTACGGTATCGGGGTCTACCCGCTGAGCGGACCGATGAAGGCGCTGGCCTCCATGGGCGCGCTCGGGTTGGGTTTCATCCTTCCCGATCTCTACATCAAGAATACGGCCGACAAGCGCCGGCATCAGATCCGCAAGGCGTTGCCGGACGCGCTTGACCTGATGGTGATCTGCACCGAGGCGGGACTCAGCCTCGATGCCACCCTCAAGCGCGTCTCGGAGGAGTTTGGTGAAGCCTGTTCCGCCTTGGCGGACGAGCTTGCGCTGACCGGTCTGGAGCTGGGCTTTTTGCCCGATCGACGCCAGGCATTGCGCAACCTCGATCTACGCACCAACATCCCCGGCGTGCGCGGCATGGTCAACAACCTGCTGCAGGCCGACAAATACGGCACGCCGATTGCGCAGGCTCTGCGCGTGCTCTCCGCAGAGTTCCGCGAAGAGCGCATGCTCAAGGCGGAAGAGAAGGCCGCGCGCCTGCCAGCCATGCTGACGGTACCGATGATCATCTTCATCCTGCCGCCGCTGTTCGTGGTTCTGCTCGGACCTGCGGTGCTGCGGACGATCGACGCCCTCAGCCACGTCCTCTGAACGAAGCGCCTCAACGGCCCGGCACAACCCGGCGGTGAACGACGGCGTACTCGTCCGCGTAGAGACGAGTCCAGCCGGGCAAGTGATCGAGCAGCGCAATCGCCGGCGTGCCGGGCGGCAATAGCGTCCAACGGATGCCATACCGATCCAACAGGCTCTCGAGGCTATCCGGTCGGGCCAGCGACGTCGCTTCGAGATAGCGCGACAGGAAGGCCGCTCCATAGAGGTCCGCTCGCCCGTCGATAAGGACCGGCACCTTGGCCGCGATCAAAAAGCCGCCGAAGTTGAAGTGGTTGAATACGGGTTCCTTTAACAAGCCCGCCTGACGTGCCGCGTTGACGGCGGCAATTGGGGAGACGGCAGCCGGTGGCGCCACATCGGCCCGGCTGGCCCAGCTGCCGGTAAACAAAGCGAGAGCCCCGATTATCACAAGCGGCGGCATCCGGCGGGACGACGTTGCCGCAACGGAATCACCGTAGAGCCCTCGCGCCAACGCCGGCGCCAGCGACAAAGGCGCAACCAGCCCGAGCAGCTCGCCGTGGCGAACGTGGGTCAAAGCGAGTTGAATAAGGCCCACCAACAGCAGAATGCGCAAGGGCGGAACTTGGATCCGGCCGAGAAGAGCAAGAGCCAGGAGTCCCAAAAGCACAAGCTCCAACCCGCTCAGTGTCCCGAAATCGGCAGGTTGCCATTCGCCGATTGGCGCTATGAAGCCGCTTCCATCCAGAAATCCAAACGCGAACCTGATATTTTCGAGCGGATTGTGCGGCGTAAGGAGGCTCACGAGCGCGGCGCCGCAGAGGAACAAACCCCAACCGCGCACGACCGTCAGACGAACCTCGCAAGGCGCATGCCAGATCGCCTCGGCGGCAAAGAACCCGGCAAGAGCCACGCCGAATACGTAGCTGCCATGAAGGTTGGCCCAGATCACCATGAGGAGGAGCGCGGCCGGATGCGGCACTGTCTTACGTTCGCGCGCCAAGCAGAGCGCGTCGGTCCACAGCACCAGAATCGGCCAAGTAAGAATGTGCGGCCGGGCGAGGATGTGTTGAGAGGCTACCGCGAACGCCGCCATGCTCACGATAACGACGTGTCTTGGTTGCAGATGACGGGCTAGAGCCGCTGCAAGAAGGGCAAATCCGACCCCTGCGGCGGATGCGGCCGTCGCGACTACGCCCGACCAACCGCTCAACCGAAACACTGCCCAGAAGATCAGCTCAGAAAGCCACTCATGCGCGTGCCAGGGTGCGCCTGGCATGCTGAAGGAGAAGATGTCCCGATCCGGCACGCTCGCGTGCGCGGCGATCCAGCGGCCCGTTTCGATGTGCCACTGGATATCCGGATCGCCGATGACCGCCGACCCTTTCAGCAGGACGGCGCCGAAGATGGCCGCGCCCAGAAGAGGCGCTACCCACTCACCGCTCGCCAAGGCCGGTGACACGCGCAACCCGATTTCGGCCATTTTCCCCTTCGCCTCGCGCGATGATCGCTCTCTCCAGTACGGCGAACATGGTTAAATCCGGGCTAAGGGGGAGTTTCTTAACCGCGGCCGGCTAACTCTGAAGCGTGGCGATCGAGCAAGCACATCAGGCCTCAGCCGGCGGCCGGATCACACTGCCCGCGTGGTTCGGCGAGCTGTCCCCACTCGGCCTGATCGCGCTCTACGCTTTCGCGGTTCATTTGGCAGCGGCTGGGATAGGCCGCTCCCGCGCCATCGTCTGGACGCTCTATCTGCCCTACGCGGCGCCGGTGATGCTGGCCTTCGCCTGCTTCGGGCTCGCCGTGCTGGCGTTAATCGGTGTTCGACGTTTTCCCAACCTGTCGCTTGCCAGCGCTCTTCGTTGCGAGCTTGAACGAAGAGGGCTCAAACCCGCGGTATTGGCGCTCAGCCTGCCGACGGTCTTAGCATTTCCGCTCTTCCTATCCTTGTTCAGTTCCTTCAAGGCGTTGATCCCCATCCTGCAGCCCTTCTCCTGGGATGCCGGGTTGGCGGAACTTGACCGCGCCCTCCATGGTGGGATCGATCCTTGGCGATATTTCGAACCCCTCCTTGCGCATCCGTTGCTGATTCGAGCGCTGGATTTCGTTTACCATCCGCTCTGGTCTCTGGGCTTGTTCGTGCTCTGGAGTTGGCAGGCGCTGGACCGACGCCGCCCTGAGCTACGGCTGCAATTGCTGCTGGCGATCCCGATGGGATGGATCGTGCTCGGGAGCATCGGTGGCGTCGTGTTCTCGTCCGCAGGGCCGTGTTACTTCGCTGAGCTCGGCGGCGATCCAGATCGTTTCGGCCCGCTGCTCACGCGCCTCGCCGAGATCGATACCGATTGGCCGC
>Ga0134128_10003003_pt1 | contig 20676 bp, 28 predicted proteins | sample KB31754_FD_96462 | JGI IMG/M metagenome (GOLD analysis project Ga0134128, IMG submission 96462) | Terrestrial soil microbial communities with excess Nitrogen fertilizer from Kellogg Biological Station, Michigan, USA - KB3-175-4 | ecosystem: Environmental > Terrestrial > Soil > Unclassified ...
CTCGAGCTGCTCCTCGTACGCACCCTCGTCGCGGCCGAGCGCAACGGTGGCCGCCGCCATCGCGACGGTGCTGATGGTGATCAGCACCGCGTCGAGGCGACTGACGTCGAGGTTCTCCCCCAGCACGATCGCCCCGAGTAGCACGGCGATGACAGGCTCGAGTACCAGCATCGTGGGCACCGACGTCTGCAGCGATCCCGCATGGAAGGCCGACTGCTGCAGGAACGTTGCGAGTACACCGATCACGACAAGCAGATACGGCACCGGGGTGAGGAACAGCGCCCGCGCCCCTTCATGAATGAGCACGTGCATCACCAGCTTGGTCAGCACCGCGACGACGCCGAACAGCACGCCCACCGCGAGCGCAAGCAAAACCGCCCGCTTCCATCCCATGGTGCGAGTCGCGACGACGACGCACGCGCACACCGCAGCCGTGCAGATCACCGCGACGAGTGCCGACGTCGGTAGCGAGGCCTCGTAGTCGCCCGGAGTGGTGCGCGCCAACACGACGAACACCGCCAGGGCGATGGTCAGCACCACCGCCCACATCCATTCGGCACGGGTGACGCGGCGGTGGGCAAGCCTGGCGCTCAACGGCAACGCGAACAGCAGGGCGGACACCAGGAGCGGCTGCACCAAGAGCAGCGAGCCCTTCGCGAGCGCCAGCGCCTGAAAGACGTAGCCCGCGACGGCCGCGGCGGTGCCTGCCCACCACAGCGGGCGGCGAAGCAGCGTCAGGAACATCACGGAGCTCACGCCGTGCTCTTGCGGCACGTCCATGGTGGCGCGCTGGCGCATCACGATGCCGATTGCGAGGAACACCGCGGCGAGCACGGCCAGCACCACCACCAGACCATGGCCTACCAAAGCGTCGCGCTCCTTTCGGGCCACGGCCACCACATTGAACAAGAACAACATATGCGGCGACCTGCCGCCCAGCGCGGGCCGGTATCAACATGGTTTCGACACTGACCTGGTCGGGCATAAACCAGCACATGAATTTGCGTCGATTGATTCTGCTCGTGGGGGCGGTCGCGCTGGTCGTTGGCGTGGTGGGGCTGCTGGTGCCCGTGTCGGTGCCGGGACCGGACAACGGCAGCATCGGCTGCGGCAACGGCTTGGCTCAGGATTCGTCGGCGGCGCAGCAGGCGGACAACAGCAACCCGGCCAACCTGCCGATACTCAACCAGGTCATCCCTCACACGAACTACACCGCGCAGTGTCACTCGGCGGTGTCAGGTCGACGGGCGTGGACCATTCCGGTGACGATCGTGGGCCTGGTGGCGATCGCTGGATCGTTCTTCGTCGGTGGCCGCGCCGGCGCGCGGACCCTGTGACGGCTAGCTGGCTTCGCGGCCGGCGACCAGGTGCAGGCGCGGCTGCTGGGGTTCGTCGTCGCCGAGCCGGTCGTTGACCGTCGCAACCACCGAGTCGACCCGGTTGACGGCCCGGTCGCACAAGTCGCGCACCTTGTCACCGGCCGCGTCGACATCGTCGGCGGCGCTCAGCAGATATGCCCTGACATTGATCCGCAGCCGTTCGCCGGCACGGCGCAACCGACGACGGAACCGGTCGTCGACCTCGACGGTGACGTAGGGCAACACCTGAAGCTTCATACTTCGCGCCTCCCTTTGTGAATGCCTGACCTCACCCTACTGGTCAGCGGCCTGGGAGGCCGCGGAAGGCGGGGTGCGCGCTATCCGCCTGAGCTGCCGGACTGAGCCTCTTGCTGCTGCTCCTGAGCTTTCGCAATGGCGGCCCTGCCCTCCGGGCTGCCCGCCGAGTTTCCGGGATCCTTGGCGGTCGCCACGGTGGCGTTGCAATTCAGGTAGACCAGCACCGTGTCGGTGACGGCCGAGAAGTCGTCACCCTTGATCCACGGCGCCGACTGTGAATGCGTGACGATGCAGTCGTCATCGGACAACGTGTCACCGGCCCGGCTGGCGATGACGGCCTTCTGGCCCGCATCGCTGATGGCCTTCGACGCATCGCTGTAGGTCTGGCCGCTGTAGTCGTCGGCCGCAGCAACCCCCGATCCAAAGAACGCCATCGACACGGCCATCGCACCGACAGCAGTGGTGGCGTAGACGCCGAACTTCTTCACGTGCGACCTCCGTGTGATCTAGCTGTGTTTGTGCTTCGCAGACACTGGACGTTAGAGCCGCCGGCTGGCAAGACGCTGGTAGGAGCGATGCAACTTCCTGCCAATCTGACCAGGCCCTTGACAGGGCAACCCCATTTGGACCGCATCGTCTAATGCACGGCAATGCGGATACCGGCAAGATGGCCCATATTGTGCGGTTTCCGCGTTGACTACCTGGTTTTTTGGACGATATAGTTCAGTTCTCGATACAGATAGGACGCATCATGAGGTTAGGCACCCGTCGCCTCGCCGCTACCGCCGGCATGGGCGCGATCATCGCCATGGGCGTGCTCTCAGCCTGTGGCCAGGGCGAGAAGGCACCGGAAACCACCACGCCCACCACCACCACGACTACCACCAGCGAGACGACGACGGCACCGCCGCCCGCGCCTGCGCCGACGGAGAAGTCGCTCAACCCGACCGGCGGCAACCTGTTCACGCCTCCGGTCAAGGCGCCGCCGGCGCCGACGGCCCCCCCTGGCGACAACTAAACGCCAGACTGGTCGATCAGGTCCACGCGCGGCCGCCGTCACCGCACTGCTGTGCCGGCGGTCGCGAAGGACGCCACATGGCCGATCGCCATGTTCAGCGCCGACTGCATGAGCCTCGGGTCGCGTCCCGTCTGCGACAGCAGGTAGCCGCCTTCCACCGCCGCAAGTAGGCCCGTCGCAAGGGATTTCACGTCGACGTCGGCGACGAGCGCGCCATGGTCGCGCATCCGCTCCAGCGCCGCGCCGAGCAGGCCCCGCCATTCTGTGAAGTGCTCGGACAGCGAGGCCCTCGCTTGGTCGTCCGTGTCGGACAATTCGGCGGCCAGAGAACCCAATTCGCAACCCCACAGCCCGCGCCGCAACGCACACCGCTGCACCATGGCGTCGCGCCACGCATAGAGCCCGCGGAAGGTGTCCACCTTTTCCAGCCGGAGGCGCTGCCACGACAGGATCTCGTCGGCGCGCATCGTGATGACCTCGTACACCAGTTCTGATTTGTCGTCGAAGTGTTGGTAGAACTGGGATTTGCTCGTCGCGCTGGCTGCCAGCACGTCGTCGATGGTCGTCGCTGCGACGCCCTGGACATGCATCAACTCGGCGGCGGCAAGGACGATGCGGCTGCGGGTTGCAACGCCGCGTGATGTCAACTTGGGCCGCGTCGCGCGGTCAGTCTGCGGCGGCACGCCCTAACTGTAACTCCGTCGCTACCCCGCGGTCGCGGCCCTGTGAACATCTGCCCCGGATTGGAACATTTCGTCCGCTACGCCCTGCCGGAGGGGACGCGCTGCGGTCTCCCGGATGGTCAGGATGGTCACCAGCGACACGATCGCGGCGACCACGACGTAGTACGCGGGCGCCACGTTGTCGCCAGTCGCTGCTGTGAGCCAGGTGACCACGTAGGGCGTGGTGCCGCCGAACGCGGCGACGCAGATGTTGTAGCCGATGGAGAACCCGCTGTAGCGCACGCGGGTGGCGAACAGTTCGACGCCCGCTGCGACGGCCGAGGACACGTATACGGCCTCGATCACCGCCAGTCCGCAGTGCGCCGCGATCGCGGCCACCAGCGAACCCGAGTTCAGCAGCAGAAACAGCGGGTAGCCGAAGATCGCGAACGCCAGCGAACCGGCGATCAGCATCGGCCGCCTGCCGACCCGATCCGACAGCGCGGCCAGCGGCAGGATGAGGACCAGCGCCACCAGGCTGGCCAGTGTGATGGACACGAACGCGTTGGTCTTGGAGAAGTGCAGCGTCTTGATGAAGTAGGTCGGCAGGAACGTGAACACGACGTAGTAGCCGATGTTGAAGACGATCATCAGGCCGATCACCGGCAGGATCGACCGCCACGCTGTGCTGACCGCCTCCTTCAGTGGCGAACTTGCGACCTGTTGGGCCTTGCTCAGCTCCGCGAAATGCGGGGTGTCGGCCAGGCGCAGGCGGATGTAGAGACCGACGAGGCCCAGCGGCCCGGCGAGCAGAAACGGGATGCGCCAGCCGTAGCTCTCCATCGCACCCGCGGGCAGCAGCGCCTGCAGCAGCGTCACCGTCACCGAGCCGATCAGGAACCCGAGCACCCCGGACCACACCATGAACGTCACCGTCAGGCCGCGCCGCTTGTCGGTCGCGAACTCGGCGAGATACACCGCGCCGCCGCCGTATTCGCCGCGGCGGAGAAGCCCTGCAGGCAGCGCAGGAACAACAGCAGCAGTGGGGCGGCGACACCGATCGTGGCGTAGGTCGGCAGCAGGCCGATGGCCAGCGTCGAGGCGGCCATCAACAGGATGACGATGGCCAGCACCCGTTGCCGCCCGACCCGGTCGCCCAGCGGTCCGAACACGAACCCGCCGAGTGGTCGCATGAAGAACGCCGCCGCGAAGATCGCGAAAGTGTTCAGCAGAGCCGCGGTTTCATTTCCCGATGGAAAGAAATTGGCGGCGATGAACGTAGCGAGGAAGCCGTAGATGGCGAAGTCGAACCATTCGACGGCGTTGCCGATCGAAGCTCCGGTCACTGCCTTACGCACATCGCCTGACATGACGTTTCCCCCCGAATGTAAGCGTCCCGCTGAGCATTTCGCTTACGGGAGGCAAAGGGTCCCTCTCTGAGAAAGATAGTGGCGACGAACTTGCAAGGGTTGCATATGCCGCGAGATCGGATCGACGACCCCTCGAGGCGGCGATGACTTTCGCCCGTCACCCGTGTCTATATATTCGGACCGACTCGAAGGAGGTACACGGCGATGGACTTGCCGCCGATCGTCTCACCGCAGGAGTGGGACAGCGCCCGCCAGGAATTGCTGGTGAAGGAGAAGGAGCTCACCCGCGCTCGTGATGCGCTGGCCGCACAGCGTCGCAGGATGCCGAGGATGGCGGTCGAGAAGGACTACCTGTTCGACGGTCCCCGCGGTCCGGCCGGCCTGCTCGACCTGTTCGACGGCAGGCGGCAGCTCGTCGTCTACCGCTTCTTCTTCCAGCCCGATGTCGACGGCTGGCCCGATGCCGGTTGCCCGGGTTGTTCGATGCTCGCCGACCAGGTGGGCCATCTGGCACACCTCAACGCCCGCGACACCACACTGGTGTTCGTCTCCCGCGCGCCTCAGGATGCGATCGCGCAGCTGAAGAAGCGGATGGGATGGGACATCCCCTGGTACACCCTGACGGATTCGTTCGAGGCCGACTTCGGTGTCGACGAGTGGCACGGCACCAACGCGTTCCTCCGAGACGGCGACGGGATCTTCCGCACGTACTTCGTCGACAACCGGGGCGACGAGGCGATGGGCAGCACCTGGGCCTATCTCGACATCACCGCCCTCGGCCGTCAAGAGGAGTGGGAGGACTCACCCGACGGCTATCCGCAAACACCGCCCTATCAGTGGTGGCGCAGACACGACGAGTATTCCGCGGCAGGTTGTTGACAGCGAGTACCGGCTCGACCGGGTCGTCCCCAATCCTGAAGGCATTGCATCGAATTGGCCGCCGCTTACGGTTCAGCCGCCTCCACTTCCACGGCGAAGCGCCTCTGCACGCCTGTCTCGCCTTCCCATGGTCGCCAATACTTCAGGCGCAAGGCTCCACTACCTGCCGTGCGGACAGTGATGCGAAATATCGCCTGTCCGCCCGCTCCCACCGCCCCGGCTGGGTACTCGGCGCCAGCGTCCTTCAGCTCGAACATGTTTGCGTTGAGGTCATCGGGCGACCAGCGATATCCCGCGCTGGCGATCTCGGGCAACCGGACCTCGAGCGTGTCACCGACGCGAGCCTGGATCCGGCTGTTGTCGTCACGTTCCGTGAGGGTTATCGTCATGTGCCCTCCTGCAAGGCCTTTCGATCAACCGGTCGGCGCGCAATCAGCCTAACCCCGAAACGAGGCGGCCACCGTGCCAGCTCAGAGGGTCACGCCATAGCTTTCGTCGTAGAAGCCGGCGTTGATATAGGCCTCGCTCGCATACGCGAATCCCTTATCACCCCACGTGGTGCCCCAGCTGTTACGGATGATGAAGCGCTTATCGCGGGTGTAGCCAACCACGGCCACCGCGTGACCACCGCGCACCGTGTCCGGCTGGAATGTGTCGAGCTTGCCCTTCGTCGCTGTGGCATCGTCCCACGTCGCATCGACGTTGAGGCCGACGAGGATCGGCCCGTTCTGCGCCAGCCAAGAGCGCCAGTTGGCGAGGTTGCGTCGCAGATTGAAATAAGAGGCCACCTTGCGGCTTGCGGCGGTCGCGTAAAAGGTGTTCTCGCTGCCCGTGTACATCGTGGTGCTGATCTTGAACGGCAACATGGACTCTGTCACGGCGCCGTACCTGCGAAGGACGTCGACCGCCGCCTTCAGTGTCGTGCCCGCTTCTTCGATCATCGTCTCGGGCCGGGATGTGAACGTGTCGGTTTCCTTGCACGCCATCCAGGTGAAACGCGGCGAGAGCTTGGTGGCCTGCGTCAGCCGGCCCGCGGTCACGAACATGTACCGGGCGACCCCATCGGTCGATCCCCATCCGACACATGAACCGGTATTGCCTTGATCGCCGACGTCCCACCAGGACTTACGGAGATCGAGGCTTGCCGCGAGACGGGCCGGGGCGCCCAGCACGCCGGCATCGACGGCATCGGCGAATTGCCAGTCGGTTTTGGTGCTTTCCGCCGGTGTGGGCACGAGGTTGCATATTCGCCTCTGTTCACGACGCGATTTCGACGACTTAGCCATGATCCATCCCCTGTCTTTGCGTGAGCGCGCGCCAAATACGTGCCCGTAACCGATAGTGATTCGGTGACGGCGTCGGCGCGCGAGTATTGCACTACCCGAATTCCGGCGACAGCAGCAAGCCTCTGCCGCCTCAGCGACGACGCGACTACGTCGTCCAGAACGGGCGAGTGAACAGGACATAGAGCGTCAGCACGGCCAGCGGGGCCAGTAGCGGCACCCACGGCAGCTGGAACGGAAGCGAAACCGCCGCCAGCCCCGATGCGGTAAACCCAACGGCGCCAAGTACTGTCGGTGCGGTCACCGCAGCGGTGTGCCGCAACACCAGATACGCCGCAGCGCACAGCCCGGACGTCGCGGTCAGCACGGGCGGTGCGTCCGCAAGCACGATCACCGCCACCGTCAGCAGCACGGCGACTGCGGCGGCAGGCCGAAACACGCTGCCCACCAACACCGCGGCCGCCGCGACAATGGCCGCGATCAGACCCGGGCGATCGGCCTGGACCGCGGCAGACGCCACCATCACCAATCCGAACGCCGCCGAAACGGCGCGGGTGACAGGTGCAGCGGCGGTGGTCATCTGCGCGCCGCCCTCCGCCGCGCCGGACGCCGGTGATCGGGCACCAACTGCATGGCCTGATCGAGCGTGGCATCGCCGCGCCACGAGACCACGTCGACACCGATCGTGCGCATGTCGCGGTACATGAAGGAGCGTTGCAGCGACCACATCCGGGCGACCAGCCCGTCGCGCTCGTCTTCGAACGGGGCGCCCTCCAACACATCGACAGCGACCACCGTGTGCCCGCGCTTGCGCAGATCTATCAGCGCCAGCGCGAATTCGGTGTCGAGCAGTGTGGAGAACGCGATCACGATCGCACCAGTGGGCATGGCCGCCCGCGGTGCCAACGTACCCGGCGTGGTCTCGAAGTCGTCGCCTGCGGTCAGCACCGCGTCGAGGATCCGGTAGAACTGCCGACGGCCGATGTCCGCGCCGAGCCATCGCGGGTGGCGGTCGCCGAGCACGACGACACCGGCACGATCACCGCTGCGCAGCGCGCTCTGCACCACCTGAACCGCACCGCGCACGACGCGGTCGGTGGCCTCCGTCGCAGGCCCCGGCGGCTGCCGATACCCGTCAACAAGCACCACCACGTCGGCGGCGCGGTCGGTCAGCCGCTGCGTGACGTGCAAGCTGCCGCGCCGCGCGCTGACCGGCCAGTTGACCGTGCGCAACTGGTCACCAGGCACATATCGGCGGACATCGGCATACTCGACGCCCGGCCCGATGTGCCGAGTCAGATGGGTGCCGAGGCGGTCGAGCAGTTCGGTGCGTGGGATCGCGGTGGATTGCGGTGGCGCCAGCGGGAACACGAACACATTGGCGGCGTCGGCGGTGCCGGTGCCCAGGATCAGCCCCCCGCGCGCAAGGACTTTCACGCGGCCCACGATCGGATACCGGCCCCACGTGTCGGCGGTGACGGTCACCGTCTGTTTCCGGCCGGCCGCGGGCTCGACGGTCTCGAGCCGCATGCCGTCGACCGCTTCGATCGTGAGATCCACGGCCACATTGGGTGTTTCGGCGACGGCCCACACGTCCAGCCGGGACTCCTCGGACTCGAAGCACCTATGAGAGCCTGGCTCGCCGTACACGTGGACCTTCGGCACCTGGTGCTGCCATGCGATCGACACCAGCACGCCGACCAGTGGCGCCGCGAACGCGACGAGCTGCCAGTACCCGCCGACGACCGCGACGGCGAGTGCGGCTGTCGCGCATGTGACGAGCGTGCGCGTCAAAGGCGATGGGCGCCAGCGCAACTCGACTTCGGTGCGGCGGGCCTCGATCACGCCGTCAGCCTTTGGCCCGCGGGACCGGCAGCCGCCGCAGCAGTTCCTCCACGACGTCGGACCCGTGCACGCGGCGCACCCACATCTCGGGCCGCAGACTGATCCGGTGCGCCATGGTCGGCACGGCCAGCGACTTGACGTCCTCTGGTACCACGTAATCCCTGCCGAGCAGCAACGCCTTGGCGCGGGCGAGTTGCACCAAGTCGAGTTCCGCGCGAGGACTGGCACCGACGGCGACTTGCGGGTGTTGGCGCGTCGCGGTGGCCAGCGACACCACGTAGCGCAGCACGTCCTCGTGCACGGTCACCTGTTCGACCGATTCGCGCATGGCCAGAAGATCGTGCGCGTCGACCACCTGATGCACGGTCGGCTGCGCCGAACCCCGGTCCAGGCGGCGCCGCAACATCGAAGCCTCCTCCTGCTCGGACAGATACCGCAGTTCGAGCCGGATCGCGAACCGGTCGAGCTGGGCCTCCGGCAGCGGATAGGTGCCCTCGTACTCGATCGGGTTGTCGGTTGCGAGCACGATGAAGGGCGCGGGCAGCTTGTGGGTGACGCCGTCAATGCTGACCTGCCCCTCGGCCATCGCCTCCAGCAGCGCCGCCTGGGTCTTGGGTGGTGTCCTGTTGATCTCGTCGGCGAGAAGCAGATTGGTGAAGATCGGACCGCGGCGGAACTCGAAGCGGCCTGACTGCATGTCGTAGACCGTCGAGCCGAGCAGATCGGCGGGCAGCAGGTCCGGGGTGAACTGCACCCGCGTGAAGTCCAGACCCAGCGCCGCGGCGAAGGACCGGGCGATCAACGTCTTTCCGAGGCCGGGCAGATCCTCGATCAGCACATGCCCGCCCGCGAGCACGGTCGTGAGAATCAGCGTGAGCGCTCCGCGCTTGCCGACCACGACCCGCCCCATCTCGTCGAGCACCGCTTCGCAGTGGGCGGTCGTCGTCGCAGCGGGCGGCCCCATGTTCGCCGTCATACTTGCTCCAACCGTCGCAGGATTTCATCGAGCGCATCCCGGCCGGGACCGGGTTCGCTGTCGCCGGTCCTCGAAACGTTCTCCGGATCCACCCATGCCCACAGCTCAGCCCCGAACAGCATGCTGCCGGTGGCGTGAAACGCGGCGTGGTTCCTCGCCTGCCGTTGTCCGGTGGCCAGCTCGAACTGCCGGGCCAGCATCGGGCGCAGGTGGCGGTCCCAGTCCCTGCGCGTGGCCTCCGCCCGGCTGACCAACGTCTCGGTCCGAGACAGCCAGCGGCGTAACGACTCCGCGGCGTCATTGCTTACAGCGCCGCCGGATTCATACCCGGGTTCACGCGAGAGATACAGGCGTAGGCACAGCAGCACCAAGGCGACCATGACGCCCACCACCAGCAGCACGAGCTCGCGGTCGAGCACTGCGAATGCCACCAGCTCGACGAGCACCACGATGAAGACGCCAGCGGCCACAAGCTTTTTCATGCCATGCTCCGCAACTCCGCGAGCACCAGTCGCAGCGCCTCCACGGCGGTGTCCCGGTGCCCTTCGTTCATCACGTGCGGGGAGAAACGGGCCTCCTCGAACAGCTCAACGAGTTGTGTCGCGCTGGCGGCGTGCAGCGCATGGCGGTCGACGGCGCGGGCCAGCACCTCCGACGGCGTATCGCAATCCAAGGGAGCCGCGCCGGGCACATGCGTCAGTTCTCGTTCCATCGCGGCGTAACACGCGATGATCGCCTCGCGTGGTTCGCGGGTGAGGTCACCGATCTCGGCGAGGCCGACTTCTGCTGCCCGCGCTAGTGATTCAGCCGCACCGGGGTGAGTGGGCGCCTCGGGGAGCTCACCATCGGGGGCCCACGCCGTGGCGGCATGTCGCTGTCTGCGCGACACGATGGCGGTGCCCACGACCACCAGCGTCATCAGTATCAGCATCGGCGGTATCAGGTAGCCGACGACGTTGGGTCCCGGGCTCTCCGGCGAATCCGGTTGCCGCGGCACCGGATTGGCGGCGGTCGGTGGCCCGGTGCCCGAGTCCGCGACCGTCGAACCCGCAGGCGACTGGTCGCCCGGCGCGTGCACACCCATTCGCGTCAGCATCATGACGAGCAGCAGCCACACGATGATCACCGTGAGCGCGATCAGCGAGAAGCGCCACGTCGGGCGCCCCATGGCGCCCCGACCCCCGGGCAACGATCCCGGCGCTGGGCGCCGCTCCTGTCGATCGCGCAGCCGTGTGATGATCGCGAAGCCGATGATCGCGACCGAGATGCCGACAAGGGCGACGTCGACGACCAGCGCCGCGGGACTGCTGGTCGGGCGCTCCCGATCGGCCACCGGTTCAGTGCCGGGCAGATACCCGCGCAACGCCCACGCGGTGACGAACAACAGCGCGATCACCGCGACCGCTCGCGCTGTCGACTTCTCGAATCCGGCCATCGGCACACCATTCGGCTGGGCTCATCCCATCCTGGCACGGGCGTGGAGCTTGCGACGGAGATTTCTTGGCGTTGCATCGCGATACGTTGCGATATATCGCATCAGTGCTATCTTTGGCGGAGTGACCACCACGCTGCAGGACGCCCGAGTCGCGTCCGCCCTCGACCGGATGTACACGGAATCCACCGCACAGTTCGCCCGGTTGCGCGACAGGTCGGGAGACTTCGAGCGCCTTGCCAAGGCCAGTGCCCAAGAGCGCGCTGACGCGTTCAGCGACTTCTATCTGCCGGTGACGCCCGAGGCGGGTCGGTTGCTGTACGCGCTGGTGCGCGCGACGCGCCCGAGCACGGTCGTCGAATTCGGGATGTCCCTTGGTATTTCGGCAATCCATCTGGCGTCGGCGGTGCGGGACAACGGCTCCGGGCGCGTCGTCACCACAGAGCTCAGCGCGGTGAAGGTGGCCGCGGCGAAGAAGACGTTCGCCGAGACCGGCCTCGACGATCTCATCACCGTGCTGGAAGGGGACGCGCTACACACGCTGGCCGCCGTCGACGGCCCGATCCAGTTCGTGCTGCTCGACGGCTGGAAGGAGCTCTACCTTCCGGTGACCCAGCTGCTGGAGCCGAAGTTGACCGCCGGTGCGCTGATCGTCGCGGACAACACGTCGATGGACGACACCAAGCCGTACCTGGAGCACGTGCGTGACCCGGGCAACGGCTATGTGAGCGTGAACTTCCCTGTCCGCGAGGCCGACAGCATGGAAATCACCTGCCGCACAATCACTTGAGCGCGTCGAGGAACGCGGCGATCCGCGCCCGCGTTTCGGCCGACTTCCAGATCTCCCGCACGTTCGCGTCGAGCTCCGCGCCCGCGTCGATCGCCGCGCGGGCGTGCCGGTGTAGTTGCGATTTCATCGGCGCGTAGGCGGTCGCCGGGTGCTGCCCGAGCGCGCGAGCGATCTCGACGGCACGGATGAGTAGGTCATCCGGCGCGACCACTTCGTCGATCCAGCCCCTCTGCGCTGCAGCCAGGACATCGACGTTGTCGGCCTGCAGGACCGCACGTGTCACCGACGGGCCCATCGAGTATCGGCATATCTCGAGCGCTGCCACCGGGAACGGCACGCCGACCGCGACCTCGCTGAGGCCGATCAGGCCGGCAGACATCAACCGGAAGTCGGCTGCCATCGCGAGCACGCATCCGCCGGCGATGGCATGCCCGTTGATCGCTGCAACCACCGGCGCGGGGTGATCGAAGACTGCGAGGAACGCGAAGGAGAGCGCGGCGAGGAAGCGGTCGGAGTAGTCGGCTCCGCCGTCGAGGATGGCGCGCAGATCGACGCCCGCCGAGAAACAGGAACCCGCCCCGGTGAGGACGATCGGACCGTCGATGCTCCGTACCGTGGCGACGGCGTCGTCGACCAGCCCGAGGTCGAGGGCGTTCACGGGCGGGTGGTCGATGCGGACGGTCGTCACACCGTCGGCCTGTTGCACGTCGATCACGGGTGCCTACCTCAGCTGTGCCTTGGCTTCTTTTACCAGCGCCGCCGCGTCGCGGCTGACCCGCTTGCCATTGTCGTACGCGCCTTCGGCGGCGGTCAGCGCCTCTTCCGCGTCCTTCAGCCGTCTGCGTGCGTCGTCGCGACGCAACCGGGCGGTGGCGAGATCGGATTGCAGCTCGGTCAACGCCGCGTCGGCGTCGGCCTTCGCACGCTCGGCGGCGACCAATGCCGCGCGCGCCTTCTCGCGTTCGCGGCGTGCTGCCTCGCGTTTGTCGTCCCCCTTGTCATCGCGCTTCGGCGCTTCGGCATGCTTCTCGCTCGCGGTGCTCGTCTTGCGCGTCGCAGTGAAAACCATTGCAGTGTCACCGAACTCGCCAAAGCCGGACCATCGCTCAGCCTTGGTCAACCGGCCGAGCCGCGATGCGACGTCCGGGTCTGCGACGGCCGCCTGCAGGGTGCCCGTGACGTCGTCGCGCAGTGCGCCGGTCGGTTCGGCGAGCTCGGCTTCCTCGAACGCGGCGCGGGCCGCATCGTCGACGAGGCGACGCTGCTCGGCGGACAACTCCCGGATGCGGTTGCCGTCCATCGCAGTGTGGGCCTCCTTCAGCCGTTCGCCGAGCCCGGTAAGGCGCCCCTTGATCTCCTGATCCCGAAGCGCGAGCCGGTTGACGACCCACGCTGCCGTGGTGGGCTTGCGCGCGGCGGTGATCTGTTTGGCGGTGTCCCCGTCCCCGCGTTGCTTGGCCGTTGCTGCGAGCTTGGTGCGCAGGGCGGTGAACTCCTCCGGCTTGACCTCGTATAGCTCGTCGAGTTCGTCGGCCATGGCTTTCATGATCCCGTGAGATCCACGTTCAGAGTACATAACAGAACTGTTATGCTTGATTCATGAGCACGCTGGGTGGTGACCTGATCCGTGAGGCGCGCCGACGCGCGGGCCTGACGCAGGCAGAGCTGGCTGTGCTCGCGGGCACCTCCCAGTCCGGGATCGCGCGGTGGGAGGCCGGCCGCACCGCGGTGAGCCTTGACGACGCCATCCGCCTCGTCCGGCTGTGCGGCTTCGACCTGGAGGTCATGCTGCTGCCACGCGACGACAGCGATATGGCGCAGGCGACTCGGCTGGCCGGCCTCACCGGCCAGGAACGGATGGATCGACACGCGCGGTTGGCGCGGCAGCTGACCGGGCTTCGCCACCGCGACGACCGCTGACATGGAACTCGACCTGGCCCGGCTGCTGGAGGCTCTCGACCGGCACAAGGTGGCGTACGTGTTGATCGGTGGCCTGGCCGCGGTGTATCACGGGTCGCCGTTCCCGACCGAGGACGCCGACATCACACCGCAGACCGATCGCGCGAATCTCGAGCGCCTCGCCGCGGCTCTTGTCGAGCTGGACGCGCGGATCCGCACCGACGCCGAGCCCGCCGGGCTGCCATTCACGTGTGATGCCGATTCCCTTGCCGCCCTGAAGACGGTCAACCTGACGACTGCCGCAGGCGACCTCGATCTGACGTTCGAGCCTGCGGGGACCGCCGGCTACGACGATCTGCGCCGCGACGCGACACGCACCGACTTGTACGGGGTGACAGTGCACATCGCGTCACTGGCCGATGTCATCCGGTCGAAGCAGGCCGCGAACCGGCCCAAGGACCAACGCGTCCTTCCGACGCTTCGCGAAATCCTCTCGCGGCGCGCCACCTAGTCAGCAACAGGCACAATTCATCTTGGCCGACGCCTGCGGATGCAACGATGTCAGTCGTGGACAGTCGGCAGACGCTGCGCCCAGCGATCGTGATCGGCGCGCTGGGCATCGTATTCGGAGACATCGGGACCAGCCCGATCTACACGCTGCAGACCGTCTTCAATCCCGACGACCCGCATCCCGTGCCGATCTCCACCGCCAACGTATACGGGGTTGTGTCAACGATCTTCTGGTCCGTGATGATCATCGTCACGCTGACCTACATCACGCTCGTGATGCGAGCCGACAACAACGGCGAAGGCGGGATCATGGCGCTGATCACCCTGCTGCGCCGCTGGACCGGCACGCGAAGCAGGCGCAAGACGATGTTGCTGGCCGCGCTCGGACTGTTCGGCGCTTCACTGTTCTTCGGCGACAGCATGATCACACCGGCTATCTCGGTCCTGTCCGCCGTCGAGGGCCTCAAGGTGATCTCGCCCGACTTCCGAGATTTCATCGTGCCGATCACCGCGGTGATCATCGTTGCCCTGTTCTCCGTGCAGCGGCACGGCACCGCGGCCGTCGGGCGGTTCTTCGGCCCCGTGATGATCGTCTGGTTTCTGTCGATCGGCGCGTGCGGAGTGCTCGGCATCGTCGGCAACCCCGAGATCCTGAAGGCGCTGTCGCCCACCTACGCCGCGACGTTTCTGGCGGACCACTTCCACATCGCGTTCTTCTCCCTAGCCGCGATCGTGTTGTCCGTCACCGGCGCCGAGGCACTGTATGCCGACATGGGGCACTTCGGCCGCAAGTCCATCACCTTCGGTTGGCTCGGCCTCGTGCTGCCCGCGTGCACGCTGAGTTACTTCGGTCAGGGTGCGCTGGTGCTGGCCGACGAGTCGAAGGTGAGCGCGCCGTTCTTCCTACTCACCCCGGAGTGGGCGCGGATTCCGATGGTGCTGGTGGCGACGGCGGCGACGGTCATCGCGTCGCAGGCGGTGATCACCGGGGCGTACTCGGTGGCGGCGCAGGCAGCGCGACTGGGCTATCTGCCGCGGCTGAGCGTCGAACACACCTCCGCATCCACGATCGGCCAGATCTACGTGCCGTGGATCAACGGTTTGCTGATGGTGATGGTGCTGATCCTTGTCTTCGCGTTCCGCAGCTCTGCCGCCCTGGCGTACGCGTTCGGCATGGCCGTGACGGGAACGATCACCATCACCACCACGCTGTTCTTCTACTACGCCAGAACCAGGTGGGGATGGCCGCTATGGGTGGTGCTCGTCGGCGGCGGCTTCCTGCTGCTGGTAGATCTGATGTTCTTCGCGGCGAACCTGACCAAGCTGGTGCACGGTGCATGGCTGCCGCTGCTCATCGCGGTCGTCGCGTTCACAGTGATGACGACGTGGCAGAAGGGCCGTGAAATCGTCACGCGGGCAAGGGAAAAAGCCGAGGGGCCGCTGCGCGAATTCGTCGACGGTCTGGGGGACTGCAAGCCGCCGCTGGTGCGCATGGCGGGTACTGCGGTGTTCCTCAACCGCGGTAGCGAGACGGCGCCGCTGGCGATGCGCGCCAACGTCGAGCACAACCGCGTGCTGCATCGGCACGTGGTCATCATGTCGATCGACACCGCGCCCGTGCCCCGGCTGTCCGACGACGAGCGGATAACGATCGACGAACTCGGCTACAAGAGGGACGGCATCATTCACGTCAGCGCGTGCTACGGGTACATGGAACGACCGAACATTCCGGCCGCGTTGCGCCTGCTCGATCCCGCGCACACCGAGGGCCACATCGACGCCGACACCGCTTCGTACTTCCTCTCCAAACTGGAGCTGGTCGGGGGTGACGAGCCGACGATGTCACCTTGGCGCAAGCGGCTTTTCATCGCGACGTCCTACATCACCGCCGACGCCGCGGCGTACTTCAAGCTCCCCTTGGACCGCACGGTGGTCATCGGATCGCGAATCGAGGTTTGAGACTCAGTCGTCGTCCTTCTCTTCCTTGTCGGACTTGCCGTCGTTTTCGTCGTCCCCCGTGCGCTTCTTCTTTTTCGTATCTCCGCCGGACTTGCCGACCTCGATCGTGGCCCAGTGGCCCGGAGAGACGTAAACGCTCCACTGGCCGTCCTCGCGGCCCAGCTTGAGTACTCCGCCCTCGACTTCCCACTTGGTTTCGTCGTCGTAGTCGGATTCTTGACCGTCGGTGTATGTGAGTTTGAACGCCATGTTGAGGGATACCCACATTCGCGCCTGCTCAGCCCAACGGCGATAGGCCCGCGGCGGACAGCGTGTACGCGCGGTGGCCGCGCAGCTGGCCAGTGGCGATCTCCAACACCGACTTTCCGACCTGCTCCGCGGTCAGGGCCGGCTGCATGGATTGAACGAACTCCTCGACGCCGACTCCTTGCCGCTTCGCGTAGGCTGCGACCGCCTTCGCGCCGAGTTCGGTCGACGGCGTCAACCCGGGCAGCACCGAGACGAACTCGATGCCAAGGCCGGCCCGTTGCGACTCGAGCGCCGCGTATCCGGTGATGAATCTGACGGTGGCCTTGGCCCCTGCGTAGCCACCACTGAGCGGAGAGCCATTGATCGCCGCGCCGCTGGAGACCGCGACCACGGTGCTTCCCGGAGCCAACGGACGCTGCAGCGCATAGCGGATCCAATGGAAGGCCTGCGCCACATCGACATTCCAGTTCTGGCTGAACGACTCCCACGTGTGCTCCTGCAGTGGGCTCATCTGCGGCGCCGCGCCGGCGCAGAGCACGATCGTGCGCGGCCGGTACTCGTCGATCAGCCGGCGGGCGGTTGCGGGGTCGGCAGCATCCGCGGTCACCGCGGTGAAGTCGGCGAATCCGCCGCGCAACGCGTCGAGTTCCGCGGCTCCGCGGGCGACGCCGACGACACGCGTCCCCGCTCCGGCAAGGGCGGCGGCGATGCCTCGGCCGAATCCGCGACTGGCGCCGGTGACGATCGCTGTGGAGCCGGACAGGGTGTTGTTGGGTTGGTTCATATCGAGTCAGAGACGCGGCACCCACGAGATTCATCGGTTCCGCTCGATGAATTCGCGTCGCGCGGCGTATCTGTAATGAGAGAAACTGACTTTGAGTAGGAGAGCCGCTGTGCCTGCCCAGCAGGAATTCATCGAACAAGCGGCGCCGTTTCGCGCCGAGTTGATCGCGCATTGCTACCGGATGCTCGGCTCGGTGCAGGACGCCGAGGACCTGGTCCAGGAGACGTATCTACGCGGCTGGCGCGGCTATGAGGCGTTCGAGGGCCGCGCGGCGCTGCGGACCTGGCTGTACCGCATCGCGACGACGGCGTGTCTGCGCGCGCTGCAGAACCGGGCCCGCCGGGTGCTTCCCGCGGGACTCGGCGCGGGCTCCGTCGACCCCGAAGTGGACATCGACGCGAGCAAGACCGGATATCCGTGGCTGGAGCCGATTCCCGACATGTTCACGCCGGAGGCGGCCGTGACCGCCAGGCAGAGCATCCGGCTGGCCATCGTCACGGCGTTGCAGGAACTGCCCGCGCGGCAGCGGGCGGTGTTGATCCTGCGTGATGTCGTACAGTTCAGCGCCGCCGAGGTGGCCGAACTTCTCGAGACCACGCCGGCAGCGGTCAACAGTGCGCTGCAGCGGGCCCGGGCCCATCTCGCCGACGTCGCACCGAGCGAAGACGCTCTCACCGAACCCGAGGACCGCGAGCTGCTCAGTCTCGTCGAACGTTATTGCACGGCATTCGAAAACGGCGATATGGCTGCGCTCACCGCGCTGCTGCAGGCCGACGTCCGGCTCGAAATGCCGCCGTACGCCGTGTGGTTCACCGGGCGGGACGCCGTGACTCGATTCCTCGCCGCGCGTGCGTTCGCCGAACCGGGCGCCGTGCTGATGATCCCCACATCCGCGAACCGACAACCCGCCGTGGCGGATTACCGGCGCGACGCCACCGGTGCGATGCAGGCTCACGCGATCCACGTGCTCACCCCTGGCGAGGACGGCATAACAGCGATCACCGTGTTTCTCGAACCGGCCCTGTTTCCTGTGTTCGGAATGCCCATGAGCCGATGAGGGCGGATCAGCGCCGGAACACCACCCAGCGCATCGCGCTGTAGATGTACACCGCCTCGCAGGCCCCTGCCACGATCCGCGCGACGTGGTACTCGACGCCGAGGGCCGCCAGTCCGCTGGAGACACCGAGGATGAATACGAGGTAGTTCACCACGACCACCACCACGTACACCGCGAACTGTGGCCCCACCGCGGCGTGCGAGCGAAAGTTCAGGACGCGGTTGAGGTAGTAGCTCAGGGTGAACGCACACGCGTAGCCCACCGTCACCGCGATGGGAAGCGGGACGCCCAGCCCGCCGTGCAACACCGTGAGCAGCATCAGGTCGACGGCGAATGTGAAGCTGTTGAGCACCACAAAGCCCAGAAAAGTCAGCGCCACAATGGAATCCAGCCCGAACGGCAGCCGGGCGACGAGGAGTTCGCACAGCCGGTGGAACCGCTCGACCGGTCGCGGGGACGCCTCCGACTCCACGCTCATGTAGCCACGCTGGCATGCGCAGGTGGCTAATCGCTGAGCACAGGGCAAACGTCAGGTGATGCCGAACTGCGCGAGCAGATCGGTTGTCCGCCACCAGATCAGCACGGCGAACAGGATGAGAAGGGCAACCGTCGCCGAGACCTGGATCAGCGCTCGCCGCTCGCGCGGGGCATACGCGTACGCGGCAGCGACCACGCTTCCGGTGACCAGCCCGCCGATGTGCCCCTGCCAGCTGATGTTCGCCCCACCGAGAAGCGGGATCACGAAGGTGAAGGCCAGGTTCAGCACGATGAGTCCGACCACCCACTGGACGTTGAGGTTGAGCCGCTTACCCACCACAAACGACGCGCCGAACAGACCGAACACCGCACCCGATGCACCCGCGGTCGCCGCGTTGAGCGGTGCCAGCAGGTAGACCAGGACCGACCCGCCCAGTGCGCTCATCGCATACAGCGCACTGAACCGCAGTCGGCCCAGCCAATTCTCCAGCGGCGGACCGATGATGTAGAGCGCGTACATGTTGAACAGCAGATGCGCGATGCCGTAGTGCATGAACGCCGACGTGACCAGGCGGTACAGGTCACCGTCGGCGACGGCGGGCGATCGCAGCACGAGCTCGCTCTGCAGACCCCGGGACACCGTCTCGAGGACGAACAGCGCCACGTTGATCGCGATCAGTGTGTAGGTGACGACGGGCGTGTTCCGCTTCAGCGGTGCGCCTGCCACCGTCCGCGCCGGGGGCACGGACTTCGCACCGTCGCGCACGCACTCGTCGCACTGGTGTCCGACGGCCGCGCTGCGCATGCATTCCGGGCAGATGGGGCGGTTGCACCGGGTGCAGCGGACGTACGTCGCCCGATCGGGATGCCGGTAACACGTCGGCGCGGCCTGCGGCGTGGACGGGTAGCTCACAGCGTGCCGAACAATTCGATCCAGTTGCCGTCGGGATCGGCGACGAACATCCAGCCCATACCCGGGACCGGCGCGAACTCCGTCACCGGCTCGACAACCTCGTACTCGGACTCGCCGAAGTCCTCCGCGACAGCACGCAGGTTCTGCACCCCGATCGTGAAGTAGCGGACACCCGCTTGCGCGCCGCCGCCACCTGGAGCGGCGGGAGCGGGCGGCGAGGGGTCGTAGGTGACCAGCTTCACAACGCCGTTGCCGAGCGAGTAGCGCCGCTGCGACCCGCCGGGGAACTCGACTTCGCCTTGGAACTCCAGCCCGAGGAAGCCTTCGTAGAAGGCGACCATCGAGTCGAGGTTGGTCGTAACGAGACCAACTTCGATGCCGGGGGTCAGCAGGTCGAACCGCACGGCCACGAGACTACCTAGGGCGCCGCGGCGTCCCTGTGGACAACTCTTCTACTCTGTCGGCGTCTAGTGGCGTAGTCGCATGTATGTATGTGTTCGAATCGCTCGAGGACGCTGGCGTGGTGGATGCCATGGGGTCAGCGGCGCGTGCGGAGAACGCGGCGTGTGGTCGCCGGTTGATGGCCATCCCCGAGTTGTACGCCCGGCGCGCGCCCGAGGAGGACGTCGATCGCATCAACTGGGCCATCGATGGGCACGCCAATGTGGTCGCCGAGATCGGCGGCGCTCAACATCAGCCGGGGCCGCGCTCCTCGAACTCGAGCCCTGGCCCGATCACGAGGTCGCGCAGCGGGCTGGACACCAGCACATCGTTTGGCGCGGCCAACGCGCTCACGCGCGCCCCGATGTGCACGCCGATACCGCCGATGTCGTCGCCGCGGATCTCGCACTCGCCGGTGTGCAACCCGGCGCGCACATGGATGCCGAGCGGCTGCACCGCGTCGCGCTGGCGAGGATAGCGGCGAGCGTTCTGGCGTTCGTCGAGCAGTTCGTTTGC
>Ga0134128_10003004_pt1 | contig 20667 bp, 17 predicted proteins | sample KB31754_FD_96462 | JGI IMG/M metagenome (GOLD analysis project Ga0134128, IMG submission 96462) | Terrestrial soil microbial communities with excess Nitrogen fertilizer from Kellogg Biological Station, Michigan, USA - KB3-175-4 | ecosystem: Environmental > Terrestrial > Soil > Unclassified ...
CACCTCGTGCACCAGGTGTTGCTGCACCGAGCGCGAGCCGAGGATGCGCAGCACCTCGTGCGGATTGACCGCGCCCTGGATGAGCTGCTGGCCGACCGTCACGCGGTCGCCGTCGGACACCAGCAGCCGGGACCGCATCGGGACCGTGTAGGCGATCTCGTCCGAGCCGTCGTCCGGGACGATGGTGATCTTCCGCTGCTTCTCCGGCTCCTCCAGCTTGACCCGGCCCTCGACCTCGCTGATCGGGGCCATGCCCTTGGGGATACGGGCCTCGAACAGCTCCTGGATGCGCGGCAGGCCGTGGGTGATGTCCTGGCCCGCCACACCGCCGGTGTGGAAGGTCCGCATGGTCAGCTGGGTGCCCGGCTCGCCGATCGACTGGGCGGCGATGATGCCGACCGCCTCGCCGACGTCGACCCGCTTGCCGGTGGCCAGCGAGCGGCCGTAGCACTTGCCGCAGACGCCGTACTTGGCCTGGCAGACCAGGGCGCTGTGGGTGCGCACCGAGGCGACCCCGCTGGACACCAGCATGTCGATCATGGACTCGGTGATGTCGGCGCCGGCCGCCACCAGGACGTTGCCGTCCGCGTCCTCGATGTCCTCGGAGATCGTCCGGCCGGTGCCGGTGTTCTCGATGTTCTCCAGCTTGATCACGGAGCCGTCGGCCTGCTTGTCACCGATCTTCATCGGCAGCGAGCGGTCCGTGCCGCAGTCCTCCTCGCGGACGATGACGTCCTGCGCCACGTCCACCAGGCGCCGGGTGAGATACCCGGAGTCGGCGGTGCGGAGCGCGGTGTCGGCCAGGCCCTTGCGGGCGCCGTGCGTGGAGATGAAGTACTCCAGCACCGACAGGCCCTCGCGGAAGCTGGCCTTGATCGGCCGCGGGATGGTCTCGCCCTTCGGGTTGGACACCAGGCCTCGCATGCCGGCGATCTGCCGGACCTGCATGAGGTTTCCGCGGGCCCCGGAGTTGACCATCATCCACACGGAGTTGGTCTCCGGGAACGCGCTCTCCATGTCACGGGCGACGTCCGCGGTGGCGTGCGTCCAGATCTCGATGAGCTCCTGACGGCGCTCGTCGTCGGTGATCAGGCCGCGCTCGTACTCGCGCTGCACCTTGTCGGCGCGGCGCTCGTAGGTGTCCAGGATCTCCCGCTTGTTCGGCGGGGCCACCACGTCCTCGATGGCGATGGTCACGCCGGCCCTGGTCGCCCAGTGGAACCCGGCGTCCTTCAGCGCGTCCAGCGCCTGCGCCACCTCGACCTTGGGGTAGGTCTCGGCGAGCTCGTTGACGATGGCCGACAGCTGCTTCTTCGCGACCTCGTAGTTCACGAACGGGAAGCTGGCGGGCAGCGTCTCGTTGAAGTAGCAGCGGCCGAGCGTGGTGGTCAGCCGCAGCGGCATGCCGGGCTGCCACCCCTCGGGGGTGGTGGACCCGAGCGGCGGAGTCACGTCCCGCAGCCGCACGTCGACCCTGGCCTGGAGGTCCAGCTCGCCCCGGTCGTAGGCCATGACGGCCTCGGACAGGTTGGCGAACGCCCGGCCGGTGCCGGGGGTGTCCGGGGCCTCCCTGGTCAGGCAGTAGATCCCGATGATCATGTCCTGGGTGGGCATGGTCACCGGCTTGCCGTCGGCGGGCTTGAGGATGTTGTTCGTGGACAGCATCAGGATCCGCGCCTCGGCCTGCGCCTCGGCGGACAGCGGCACGTGCACCGCCATCTGGTCGCCGTCGAAGTCCGCGTTGAACGCGGTGCAGACCAGCGGGTGGATCTGGATGGCCTTACCCTCGACCAGCTGCGGCTCGAACGCCTGGATGCCCAGACGGTGCAGCGTCGGCGCGCGGTTGAGCAGCACCGGGTGCTCGGTGATGACCTCTTCCAGCACGTCCCACACGACCGGCCGGGCGCGCTCCACCATGCGCTTGGCCGACTTGATGTTCTGCGCGTGGTTGAGGTCGACCAGCCGCTTCATCACGAACGGCTTGAACAGCTCGACCGCCATCTCCTTGGGCAGGCCGCACTGGTGCAGCTTGAGCTGCGGGCCGACCACGATGACCGAACGGCCTGAGTAGTCGACGCGCTTGCCGAGCAGGTTCTGGCGGAACCGGCCCTGCTTGCCCTTGAGCATGTCGGACAGCGACTTGAGCGGGCGGTTGCCCGGCCCGGTCACCGGCCGGCCGCGACGACCGTTGTCGAACAGCGAGTCGACGGCCTCCTGCAGCATCCGCTTCTCGTTGTTCACGATGATCTCGGGCGCGCCGAGGTCGAGCAGCCGCTTGAGCCGGTTGTTCCGGTTGATCACGCGCCGGTACAGGTCGTTCAGGTCCGAGGTGGCGAACCGGCCACCGTCGAGCTGGACCATCGGCCGCAGGTCCGGCGGGATCACCGGAATGCAGTCGAGCACCATGCCCAGCGGGCTGTTGGTGGTGTTCAGGAAGGCGGAGACGACCTTAAGCCGCTTGAGCGCCCGGGCCTTGCGCTGGCCCTTGCCGCTCCTGATCGTCTCGCGCAGGTTGGCCGCCTCGGCCTCGAGGTCGAAGCTGCCGACCCGCTCCTGGATCGCCTGGGCGCCCATGCCACCGCGGAAGTACCGGCCGAACCGGTCTCGCATCTCGCGGTACAGCAGCTCGTCGCCCTCAAGGTCCTGGACCTTCAGGCCCTTGAACCGGCTCCAGACCTCTTCGATCCGGTCGATCTCGCGCTGGGCCCGGTCCCTGATCTGCTTGCACTCGCGGTCAGAGCTCTCCCTGACCTTGCGCCGGGCATCGCCCTTCGCGCCGGCGGCCTCGAGCTCGGCCAGGTCCTTCTCCAGCTTGGACTGCCTGGCCTCGACATCGACGTCACGGCGCTGCTCGATCTGGTTCTTCTCGTTGGTGATCCTGGCCTCAAGGGAGGGCAGGTCACGATCGCGCGCGTCGTTGTCGACGTGCGTGATCATGTACGCGGCGAAGTAGATGACCTTCTCCAGGTCCTTCGGCGCCAGGTCGAGCAGGTAGCCGAGCCGGCTGGGCACGCCCTTGAAGTACCAGATGTGCGTAACCGGCGCGGCCAGCTCAATGTGGCCCATCCGCTCGCGGCGCACCTTGGCCCTGGTGACCTCGACGCCGCAGCGCTCGCAGATGATGCCCTTGAACCTGACCCTCTTGTACTTGCCGCAGTAGCACTCCCAGTCCCTGGTCGGGCCGAAGATCTTCTCGCAGAAGAGCCCGTCCTTCTCAGGCTTGAGCGTGCGGTAGTTGATCGTCTCTGGCTTCTTAACCTCACCGTGCGACCAGAGCCTGATGTCATCGGCGGTGGCCAGCCCGATCCGGAGGTCGTCAAAGAAGTTGACGTCTAGCACGATGTTTTTCCCCTAGTCCCCTGTGGGTTTTTCAACACAGTGGTGTTTGCCACACTGCGGATCAGACCTCTTCGACGCTGCTCGGCTCGCGCCGGGACAGGTCGATTCCTAGTTCCTCCGCCGCCCGGAAGACGTCTTCGTCGGTGTCGCGCATCTCGATCGCGGCGCCGTCGCTCGACAGCACCTCGACGTTCAGGCAGAGCGACTGCATCTCCTTGATCAGCACCTTGAAGGACTCAGGGATGCCTGGCTCGGGGATGTTCTCGCCCTTGACGATGGCCTCATAGACCTTCACCCGGCCGAGAATGTCGTCCGACTTGATCGTGAGCAGTTCCTGGAGCGCGTACGCGGCACCGTAAGCCTCGAGCGCCCAGACCTCCATCTCACCGAAACGCTGCCCGCCGAACTGCGCCTTACCACCGAGCGGCTGCTGGGTGATCATCGAGTACGGGCCTGTTGACCTGGCGTGGATCTTGTCGTCCACCAGGTGCAGCAACTTGAGTATGTAGATGTAACCGACCGCGATCGGGTCCCTGAAGGGCTCGCCGGTGCGGCCGTCGAACAGCCGCGCCTTGCCACTCGCGCCGACCATCCGATTTCCGTCACGGTTCGGCAGCGTGCTGGCGAGCAGGCCAGTGATCTCGTCCTCGTGCGCGCCGTCGAACACCGGCGTCGCCACCTTGGTTCCCGGAGTGGACGAGTCGGCGCTGATCCCGCGCAGGCGGTCCTTCCACGCTTCGTCGTTGCCCTCGACCTGCCAGCCGGTGGCTGCCACCCAGCCCAGGTGGGTCTCCAGCACCTGGCCGACGTTCATTCGGCTCGGCACACCCAGCGGGTTGAGCACGATGTCGACCGGCGTGCCGTCCTCAAGGAACGGCATGTCCTCGACCGGAAGGATCTTGGCGATGACGCCCTTGTTGCCGTGGCGGCCGGCCAGCTTGTCACCATCGGTGATCTTGCGCTTGGCCGCGACGTAGACCCGGACCAGCTCGTTGACGCCAGGCGGCAGTTCGTCGCCCTCTTCGCGCGAAAAGACTCGCACGCCGATGACGCGACCTGACTCGCCGTGCGGCACCTTCAGGCTGGTGTCCCGCACCTCGCGGGCCTTCTCACCGAAGATCGCGCGGAGCAGCCGCTCCTCGGGGGTGAGCTCGGTCTCGCCCTTCGGGGTGACCTTGCCGACCAGGATGTCGCCCGTGACGACCTCGGCACCGATCCTGATGATGCCCCGGTCGTCGAGATCGGCGAGCACCTCCTCGGAGACGTTCGGGATGTCCCTGGTGATCTCCTCAGGACCCAGCTTGGTGTCCCGTGCGTCGACTTCGTGCTCCTCGATGTGGATCGAGGACAGCACGTCGTCCTGCACGAGGCGCTGGGACAAGATGATCGCGTCCTCGTAGTTGTGCCCCTCCCAGGACATGAAGGCGACCAGGAGGTTCTTCCCGAGCGCCATCTCGCCCGTGTCGGTGCACGGACCGTCCGCGATCACCTGGCCGGACTCGACCCGCTGCCCGCCGGTGACGATGGGCTTCTGGTTGAAGCAGGTGCCCTGGTTGGACCGCTGGAACTTGGCGATCAGGTACGTCCGCCGAATCCCGTCGTCCTGCATGATCGTCACTTCGTCGGCGCTGACCTCTTCGACCACGCCGGCCTTCTCGGCCACGATCACATCGCCGGCGTCGGTAGCGGCCCGGTACTCCATGCCGGTGCCGACCAGCGGCGCCTGGCTGCGCAGCAGCGGCACGGACTGGCGCTGCATGTTAGAACCCATGAGCGCACGGTTCGCGTCGTCGTGCTCAAGGAACGGGATCATCGCCGTAGCGACCGACACCATCTGACGCGCGGACACGTCGATGTAGTCGACCTCGTCCGGCTTGATGAAGTCGACCTCGCCGCCCTTACGGCGAACGAGCACGCGCTCGCCGCTGAAGCTGCCGTCGGCCTCGATCGGCTCGTTCGCCTGGGCGATGACGTGCCGGTCCTCTTCGTCGGCGGTCAGGTAGTCGACCTGGTCGGTCACCTTGCCGCCCTTGACCTTGCGGTAGGGCGTCTCGACGAAACCGAACGCGTTGACTCGCCCGTAGGACGACAGCGAGCCGATCAGGCCGATGTTCGGGCCTTCAGGCGTCTCGATCGGGCACATCCGGCCGTAGTGGCTGGGGTGCACGTCGCGGACCTCGAACCCGGCGCGCTCTCGTGAGAGTCCGCCCGGGCCAAGAGCCGACAGGCGGCGCTTGTGGGTGAGTCCGGCCAGCGGGTTGGTCTGGTCCATGAACTGCGACAGCTGGCTGGTGCCGAAGAACTCCTTGATGGAGGCGACGACGGGCCGGATGTTGATCAGCGTCTGCGGCGTGATCGCCTCGACGTCCTGAGTCGTCATCCGCTCCCTGACCACTCGCTCCATCCTCGCCAGGCCAAGCCTGACCTGGTTCTGGATCAGCTCGCCGACGGTGCGAAGCCGCCGGTTGCCGAAGTGGTCGATGTCGTCGGTCTCAACCGGGATGATCTGCTCGCCGGCCTTCATCTCGTCTTCGCCGACATGCAGCTTGACGAGGTACTCGATCGTGGCGACGATGTCTTCCTCGGTCAGCGTGCCCTGGGTAATCGGCTGGCCAAGGCCAAGCTTCTTGTTGACCTTGTAGCGGCCGACCTTGGCCAGGTCGTAACGCTTGGGGTTGAAGTACAGGTTCTCAAGCAGCGCCTGCGCGGACTCCCGCGTCGGCGGCTCACCCGGCCGCAGCTTGCGGTAGATGTCGAGCAGCGCGTCATCCTGGCCGGTGGTGTGGTCCTTCTCCAGGGTGGCCCGCATCGACTCGTACGCGCCAAACCGCTCGAGGATCTTCGCCTCGTCCCAGCCAAGGGCCTTGAGCAGCACGGTCACGCTCTGCTTGCGCTTGCGGTCAATCCTGACCCCAACGCTGTCCCGCTTGTCGATCTCGAACTCAAGCCAGGCACCGCGCGACGGGATCACCTTGCAGCTGTAGATGTCCTTGTCTGACGCCTTGTCGATCTGACGATCGAAGTAGACGCCCGGCGAGCGGACCAACTGGGAGACCACGACACGCTCGGTGCCGTTGATGATGAAAGTGCCCTTGGGAGACATCAGCGGGAAGTCACCCATGAACACGGTCTGGCTCTTGATTTCACCGGTCGAGTTGTTGATGAACTCGGCCGTGACGAACATCGGCGCAGAGTAGGTCATGTCCTTCTCTTTGCACTCGTCCGCCGAGTACTTGGCCGGCTCGAAGCGATGATCACGGAACGACAGCGACATCGTTCCCGTGAAGTCCTCGATCGGGCTGATCTCCTCGAAAATCTCTTCGAGGCCTGACTGCTCTGATAGGTCCTTGATGCCGAGCTGACGCTCGGCTTCGATGCGGGTCCGCCACCTATCATTGCCAAGCAACCAGTCGAACGAGTCGGTCTGCAGGGCAAGCAGGCTCGGAACCTCAAGCGGTTCCTTGATACGGGCGAATGAGATGCGATGTGGACCAGGAGCGATAGCTGAGGCGCTGCGCAAGGCTGCCAACAGGGGTCCTTCCGAGCTCGTGGCTGAACGGTACCGCGCGCACGCCAGATGACTACGGCCTCGCCCCGGTTGCGAGAGGACTTGCGTTGACTGTGGGTTACGAACTTGCCGAGGACATGCGGGTGCAGCGCAAATTGGCAGTGTAGTCGATGGACACACCGCCGGTCAACTGTATATGCACCCTTGTACTCACGGTTGAAGGCAGCATCGCTCTTGAAAGCCGATACGTCAAGAGCACAGGGCGCTGTGTTGGCGTCTCAGCCAACGTGACGAAGCTCACACTCCGTAGTTTGTTTAGTGGGCTAGCGGAGTGGGCACCAGTATTGATTGCTCTCACTGCAATTGCAGGGTAAATCGCGGGTGAGATGCGGGCCGGTGTGGCCATCTTGTTGCCTTCAGGGCAATTGCCGGGTTCTGGCCGGTGACTCACTCACAGACGCCGCTGGCGCCAGGCGGCGATCCGCCTGGCGCCAGCAGTGAGTGCCTGAGCCAGCAGCGAGTGCCTGAGCCAGCAGCGAGTGCTGAGCCTGGCTGTCGCGTCTGCGTCGCTACTTGACCGTCACGGTCGCGCCGACGCCCTCGAGGACGGCCTTGGCCTTCTCCGCGGTCTCCTTGTTGACCTTCTCCAGGATCCGCGAAGGGGCGGCGTCGACGATGTCCTTGGCCTCCTTGAGGCCAAGGCCGGTCAGCGGCCGGACTTCCTTGATGACCTGGATCTTCTTTTCCCCTGCGGCCTCGAGGATGACGTCGAACTCGTCCTGCTCCTCGACCTCTTCGGCCGCCGCGCCGCCGCCACCGGCAGCCGGGACGCCGGCCATGGCCACCGGAGCGGCCGCCTTGACGTCGAAGGTCTCCTCGAACGCCTTCACGAACTCGGACAACTCGATCAGCGTCATGTCCTTGAACGCATCGAGCAGATCGCCTGAGCTGAGCTTCGCCATTGTGGTACTTCCTCCGTCTTGCATTTCGTTGCGGTGACCTGTTCGGCAGCCACCTGTACGTCTGGTCTGAAATCGCCTGGCACCGCTGGCCCGGTCTGAGCCCGCGGCGGCCCTTGGTCCTACGGTTCTGGCTCTAGGTCCTAGCCGCGGTCCCGGCTACGCCGGAGCGTCCGGAGCGTCCGCCGGAACGGCGTCTTCGACCGGCGCCGCGTCTTCGACCGGCGCCGCGTCTTCCGCCGGAACGCTGTCCGACACCGGAACGCTGTCCGACACCGGAACGCTGTCCGACACCGGAACGCTGTCCGACACCGGAACGCTGCCTGACGCCGCGCCCTCCGCCGCCTTCTTCTCCTCCAGCGCCGCCATCAGGCGAGCCATCTGAACCGGCAGCGCCGCGAACGTAGCCGCCGCTCCAGCCATCGTGGCCTTGAAGGCGCCGGCGAGCTTCGCCAGCAGAACATCACGCGATTCGAGATCGGCGAGCTTGGTGATCTCCGACGGCGTCAGCATCTTGCCGTCGAGAACGCCACCCTTGATCACCAGGAACGGGTTCGCCTTCGAGAAGTCCCGAAGCCCCTTGGCCGCCTCAACGACATCGCCCTCCACGAAGGCGATCGCCGACGGACCGACCAGCATCTGCGAGAAGTCCGCCGAGATGCCAGCGTCCTTCGCCGCAATCTTGGTGAGGGTGTTCTTGACCACCGAGAACGAGGCATCCTTGCCCAGTGCCTGGCGCAACTCCTGAACCTGGGCAACCGTTAGCCCCCGGTATTCGGTGAGCACGGCACCCGAGGCGTTATTGAAGCGCTCGGTCAACTCGGCGACCGACGCCTCCTTTACTGCCCTCGCCATGGGCCTCCCTCCTGCCTGCGGAACTCAGCCCGGCACGCGAGCAGGTCCCATTGAATGTCAGCACGACCGGAAGGATCCACAGATGACGAACGCCCCGGCGCAGGCGCTCGGGGCGGAACCGCACTAGCGCGAGGCGCTACGACCGCCGCATCAGATGCGGCGCGCGGTACAGCTCAGTTCACCTGCGTGGGCCGCCCGGATTCCCGGGCCCTTCGGCTGCTCCGCGCATACGAAACAGCAACCAACGGTCTTTGGCAGTCGCCAGTCTATGCGTCCCCGCCACCCCGCGCCAACTTATAGCCAACCTCCCCCGCCAAGTTCACTGGCGCCTGACCTGTCGCGCTGGATCGTCAAGACCCTTTTGGGAGAAAGCATCCCGGGGGTTCGTTTCCCAGTTCCCAGAGGCCAGTCAGCGCATACCTGAGCCCTGAGAAGGCCTCCAGGCCGCACCGACCACGGTTTACGTCGTCTTACGGATCGCGCCGCCTTCCCACGGCTCGCGCCGCCTTCCCACGGATCGCGCCGCCTTCCCACGGATTCTGGACAAATTTTGCCCGGATACGCGGCTTTTGCGAGTAAGAAATCCGTGGGAAGACGCAGAAATCCGTGGCAAGTGGAGTCCCGGGCCCGAGCGGAGCGAGACAGGAGTGGCGCCAGGGGCGAACGTGATGCTTGGGGCGACCTGGTCTGGCAGTCGGACCGCTGGCCGGCGGCGTGGTCGCATCGGACCGCAGGCCAGGAACGCGACCGCGGGCCGCCCGCAGGCCAGGAACGCGATCGCGGGCCGCCCGCAGCCCAGGAACGCGACCGCGGGCCGCCCGCAGGCCGGGAACGCGACCGCGGGCCGCCCGCAGGCCTGCTAGGCGTGGCCTCCCATGAGCGAGCAAGTTGAGCAATCCGCCCGGCAGGGACCCGCCGGACCCGGCAGACCCGGCACCCGGCACCCGGCACCCGGCACCCGGCACCCGGCACCCGGCAGACCCGGCAGACGCGAGAAGCCCCGCACCGGCCAAACCAGTACGGGGCTTCTCAAAGCCAGAACGAGAGACCTAGCTCGCGGCGGCCTCTTCCAGTTCCGCGGTGAGTCCCCTGGTGAGACCCGGGTCGACCGGGACGCCAGGACCCATCGTGGTCGAGAACGTGATCTTCCTGAGGTAACGCCCCTTGGCGGCAGCTGGCTTGAGCCTGACCACCTCGTCGATCGCGGCCGCGTAGTTCTCGACCAGCGCGCGGTCGTCGAACGAGGCCTTGCCGATGATGAAGTGCAGGCTGCCGTGCCGGTCCACCCGGAACTCGATCTTGCCGCCCTTGATCTCGGTCACGGCCTTGGCCACGTCTGGGGTCACGGTGCCGGTCTTCGGGTTCGGCATCAGGCCGCGCGGGCCCAGAACCCGGCCGAGCCGACCGACCTTGCCCATGAGGTCGGGAGTCGCGACGACCGCGTCGAAGTCGAGGAAGCCGCCCTGGACGCGCTCGATCAGCTCGTCAGAACCGACGATGTCGGCGCCGGCGGCGCGGGCCTCTTCGGCGCGCTCGCCGGCCGCGAAGACGAGGACGCGGGCGGTCTTGCCGGTGCCGTGCGGCAGGTTCACAGTGCCGCGCACCATCTGGTCGGCCTTGCGGGGGTCAACCCCGAGCCGGATCGCCACCTCGACGGTCGAGTCGAACTTGGTGGTGGTGGTTTTCCTGGCCAGGTCTACTGCCTGGACCGGGGTGTACAGCTTGGTCGCGTCGACCAGTTCATCGACCTTGCGATAGGCCTTACTGCGCTTCATGCTCGTTCTCCTGTGTGGTGGTGGAGTTTGTGGTCGTCGGACCAGCGCGTGGTCCTGCCACCGGACGCGACTCGCACCGCGTCCCGAACAGCCCGCGAACGGGCCGGCAACTCAACAAGCGTCAGCCGTCGACGGTGATCCCCATCGACCGGGCCGTCCCGGCGATGATCTTCTCGGCGGCTTCCATGCTGGTCGCGTTCAGGTCCGGCATCTTCACCTGGGCGATGTCCCTGACCTGGGCCATGGTGATCTTGGCGACCTTGGTCTTGTGCGGCTCGGCGCTGCCCTTCTGCACGCCCGCGGCCTTCTTGATCATCTCGGCGGCCGGCGGAGTCTTCGTGATGAAGGAGAACGACCGGTCTTCGTAGATCGTGATCTCGACCGGGATGATGTTGCCGCGCTGGCTGTCGGTGGCAGCGTTGTACTGCCGGACGAAGTCCATGATGTTGACGCCGTGCGGACCAAGCGCCGTACCGACCGGCGGCGCCGGCGTCGCTGCACCAGCGTTCAGCTGGACCTTGACGACCGCAGCGATCTTCTTCTTCCTCGGGGCCATCTTCTAGCTTTCCTGTTCTTTCTTCAGATCTTGCTTACGTGGGCCGAATTCTTTCGTCAGATCTTGCTTACCTGGTCGAACGACAGCTCGACCGGGGTCTCGCGGCCGAAGATCGACACCAGCACCTTGAGCTTCTGGGTGTTCGGGTCGATCTCGCTGACCGTCGCTGGAAGCGTCGCGAACGGCCCGTCCATCACCGTTACCGACTGGTTGATCTCGAAGTCCACGGCGGCCGCCCGCGCGGATTCCGCCTTCTTCGCCGCCTTCTCCTCGGGAACCGGCGCGAGCAGGGAGGTGACCTCATCCAGGCTGAGCGGCGAGGGCCGGCTCGACAGCCCGACGAAGCCGGTGACCCCTGGGGTGTTGCGCACCGCTGCCCAGGACTCGTCGGTCAGGTCCATCCGCACCAGGATGTAGCCGGGCAGGACCTTCTCCTGCACCTGCTGCCGCTTGCCGCCCTTGACCTCGATGACCTCGTGGGTCGGCACCTCGATCTGGAAGATGAACTCCTCCATGTTCAGCGACTGGGTGCGGCTCTCCAGGTTTGCCCTGACCCGGTTCTCATAACCGGCGTAGGAGTGCACGACGTACCAGTCGCCCGGCAGCCTTTTCAGCTCTGCCTTGAACGCCGCCACCGGATCGTCTTCGACAGCCTCGGCGTCCGCTTCTCCGGCGAAGCCATCGCCGGAGAGGTGCTCACCGGAGATGGCCGGGCCGGCACCGTTGGCCTCCGGCTCGGACTCGCCGAACGAGCCAGCCTGGCCTTCGTCGGCCGGCTGGTCACCGCCGGTGTAATCGGACTCGGACACGATTGCTCTTTCTCTCTCACTCATCAAATGCGGACGCTGCCGCCTAAGTAGGCCAGGCGCGCACCACCTCGTGTGATCATGCTGCCACGCTTAGCGCACGAACACTAAACCGCTGTCTCCGTCACTTAGTGAAGACGTCGAACACCAGCTTGGTGAGCCCGGTGTCGATACCGGTCACGATGCCCACCATTACCAGGATGAAGATCACGGACACCGTGGTGTAGGTGATCAACTCCTTGCGGGTCGGCCAGATTACCTTGCGGAGCTCGGACCTAATTTCCCGCACGAAGACAACAGGACTCGTGCGCTCCGGCGCCGCCGACCGAGCCGGCTTCTTCGGTTCCGGCTGCTTGGCCTGCCGGCCTCTTACCTGAGTCGCCATGTCCTCACCTGTAGCGCTATCGGCCGGCTGACGCCGGTGCAGCCCGCGGGTCACGGGCCGACTCGCAGGGCAGGAGGGACTCGAACCCCCAACCGCCGGTTTTGGAGACCGGGACTCTAGCCAATTGAGCTACTGCCCTGTGTTTAGTTATGCATTAACTGTCTACCGCATCTGGCGACTCCGTGGGCACGCTCACGCAGCCTGAAGGAAGTCCGCCAGAGTTGCAAGTGTACGTTGCTGAGCGGCCTCCCGTCGAACCACAACGCAGATTGCCAGGTAGATCCGGCGGCCGGCGGGCCATTGCCTACGTGACCGGCGGTCAGATGCGAAAATGCTGGCATGGGATCACACGAAGGCAGGCTCTCAGCACGACTGTCCGCTATAGGCGAATCACCCACTCTTGCGGTAGATGCCAAGGCCAAGGCCCTGAAGGCCGCGGGACATCCCGTGATCGTCTTCGGCGCTGGCGAACCTGATTTCCCGACCCCTGACTACATCGTCCAGGCCGCCCAGCGAGCCTGCGCCGAGCCCAGGTTCCACAAGTACTCCCCCACCGCCGGACTGCCCGAGCTGCGCGAAGCCGTCGCCGCCAAGACCGCCCGCGACTCCGGCTACGAGGTCTCGCCGGGCCAGGTGCTGATCACCAACGGCGGCAAGCAGGCCGTGTTCCAGGCCTTCGCCGCCCTGCTCGACCCGGGCGACGAGGTACTGGTGCCGACGCCGCACTGGACCACCTACCCGGAGGCAATCGCGCTGGCCGGCGGGGTCTGCGTGCCGGTGCTGAGCGACGAGACTTCCGGCTACCTCACCACCGTCGACGACCTTGAGGAGCACTGCACGGCCCGCACCAAGGTGCTGCTGTTCGTGTCGCCGTCGAACCCGACCGGTGCGGTCTACCCACCGGAACTGGTCGCCGAGATCGGCAAGTGGGCGCTCGGACGCGGCCTGTGGGTGATCACCGATGAGATCTACGAGCACCTGGTGTACGGCACGGCCAAGTTCAGCTCGATTCCCGTCGCGGTGCCAGAGCTAGCCGAGCGATGCATTGTGCTCAATGGAACTGCCAAGACCTACGCCATGACCGGCTGGCGGGTTGGCTGGATGATCGGCCCGCTCGACGTCATTTCGGCCGCTGTCAACTTCCAGTCGCACGTCACCTCGAACGTCTGCAACGTGGCGCAGGCAGCGGCGCTCGCCGCCGTCTCCGGCGACCTGTCGGCGGCGGCCCGCATGCGCACGGCCTTTGACCGGCGAAGGCAAAGAATGACTTCTATGCTTAACGCAATGCCGGGGGTTCTTTGCCCGCTTCCCGAGGGTGCTTTCTACTGCTACCCCAGTGTCAAGGGCGTCCTCGGCAAGCAGTTCGCCGGCCGGAAGGCGACCTCGTCGGCCGAACTCGCCGCGATCGCGCTCGATGAGGCCGAGGTAGCGGTCGTGCCCGGTGAGGCGTTCGGGACGCCGGGCTATCTCCGGCTGTCTTCCGCTCTCGCCGATGACGATCTCGAAGAGGGCCTGACCAGGCTAGGCAAGCTGCTGGAGCAAGCGATCTAGCGCGCGTAACGGCCAGCGCGGTCTAGCCGCTCGGGCACACTAGGTTGATGTCACGGCGGCTCGATCTCCTACCGAAAGCGCACCTGCACCTGCACTTCACTGGCTCGATGCGCCGGGAGACCCTTATCGAGCTGGCCCGCGTGCATCGGGTCAGGCTGCCCGAGGCGTTCGGCGCTGACTGGCCGCCACGGCTGAGCGGTACCGACGAGAAGGGCTGGTTCCGGTTCCAGCGGCTGTACGACATCGCCAGGACAGTGCTGCGCGAGCCCGACGACATCCGCAGGCTGATCGCTGAGCTGGCCGAAGACGAACGGGCCGAAGGGTCGGGCTGGCTTGAGCTCCAGGTCGACCCGTCCGGGTACGGGACCATGTTCGGCGGCCTGACGGCGTTCATCGAGCTGGTGCTCGAGGCGACGGCGAAGGCCGAGCGGGCGACCGGCGTCGGCATCGCGGTGATCGTCGCCTCGAACAGGGTCAGGCACCCGCTCGAAGCCCGGACGGCGGCGAGGCTAGCCAGAACCTACGCCGGGCGCGGGGTGACCGGTTTCGGCCTGTCGAACGACGAACGGCGCGGCACCACGGCCGACTTCGCGCCCGCGTTCCGGATCGCGGCCCGGGCCGGGCTGATGCTGGTGCCGCACGGCGGCGAACTCAGGGGACCGGCCAGCGTCCGCGCCCTCCTGGACGAACTGAACGCCGACCGGATCGGGCACGGGGTCAGGGCCGTGGAGGACCCGGAACTGCTACGCCGGCTGGCCGACCGCCAGACCACGCTGGAGGTCTGCCCGTCCTCGAACATCGCGCTGGGCGTCGCGACTTCGCCGGCGGCGGTGCCGCTTCCGCAGCTGCTCGACGCCGGAATCCCGGTAGCGCTCGGTGCCGATGACCCGCTTCTGTTCGGCGCCCGCCTGACCGCCCAGTACGAGCTGGCCAGGGGCGTGCACGGGTTCACCGATGCGCAACTGGCCGAGCTGGCCAGAATGTCGGTGCGCGGCTCCGCCGCTCCTTCGGACGTCATGGCCAGGCTGCTAGCCGACATCGACGCCTGGCTGGCCGCTCCTGACCCGGCCGAAGGCCCGCTGTCGCCGCCGACGGCCGTAGCTGTCGAGTTAGAGCTCCAGCCCGACCAGCGTCGGCTCGTTGGTCAGCTCGACTCCGAACGTCTCGCGTACGCCCGCCACGACCTGCCTGGCCAGGCCCATGAGGTCGGCTGCCGTGGCGCCGCCCGAGTTAGTCAGCGCTAGCGTGTGCTTAGTCGAGATCCGGGCCGCACCGGGACCGTCGAAGCCCTTGGTGAAGCCAGCCCGCTCGATCAGCCAGCCGGCCGGCACCTTGACGCAGTCGTTCTCGGCCGGATACCGGGGCACCGAGGTTCCGGGCCAGCGAACGGCCGCGATCCGCTCGATCTCAGCGAGCGCAGGCCGGTCAACCAAGGGGTTAGTGAAAAAAGAGCCCGCGCTGGCCGTGTCCGGATCGACCGGGTCAAGCACCATCCCCTTGCCCCGCCTCAGCTCAAGCACCGCATCCCTGACCTTCGCCAGCGGCGCCCGGTCCCCGACGCTCACCCCGAGCCTGCCCGCCAGCTCGGCGTACCTGACCGGCGCCGACAGCGAGTCCCGCCCCAGCGCGAACGTCACCTCAAGCACGACGTACCGTCCAGTCGGACTTAGCGGCCAGCCGGTCCGCTTGAACGTGCTGGTGCGGTACCCGAAACCGCAGGCTTGCACCCCGAACGTCTCGATGGCCTCGGTGGCCCGGTCGAACGCGCGCACGTCGACGATCGTCGTCCGCACTTCCTGCCCGTAGGCACCGACGTTCTGGATCGGCGTCGCCCCAGCCAGTCCTGGAATGCCCGCCAGGCACTCGATCCCGGCCAGGTCCTCGCTGACCGCCCAGTCGACCAGCCGGGCCCAGTTTTCCCCGGCCGCGACCGTGACTTCGACCCGGTCACCGGCCTGCCTGAGGTCAATGCCCGCGCTGGCGACCCGGATCACGGTGCCCTCAAAGCCGGCGTCGCTGACCACCAGGTTGCTGCCGCCGCCGAGAACCAGGACCGGCTCACCGGCGCGGTCGGCCGCGCGGACGGCGTCGATCAGTTCATCGGTCGTGCCGACCTCGAGGAAACGTCTGGCGAACCCGCCCAGGCGCAGCGTCGTGTAGTCGGCCAGCAGGGGCTGGTCGGTCAGTTCGCGCACCAGGAGAGCCTATGGCACCCGCCAAAGGCGAGTCAGGGAAGCCTTACCACCGCGCGGGCCCGAGACAGCACCTTGGTGTCCGCCGAACGAGCGACCAGCGCCAGCGCGACCCGGTTGTCGTCGAGTTTCTCCTCGACCTTGCCCGTCACGTTGATCTTCGCGCCGGAGTCGTCGTCGGGAACCACGACCGGCGCCGAGAACCGGACGCCGAACTCAACGACGGTCGCCTTCGGCCCGGCCCAGTCGGTCACGAACCGCCCGGCCTGCGCCATCGTGAACATGCCGTGCGCGATCACGTCGGGCAGCCCGACCGACTTGGCGATCCGCTCGTTCCAGTGGATCACGTTGAAGTCGCCGGAGGCGCCGCAGTACATGACCAGGCTGAGCCGGGTCGCCGGGTAGCTGACCTCAGCGATCTCGGCCCCGACCTCGACCTGGTCGTAGGTGATCTGGTCGCTCATCAGGCCCCACGCACTGTCTTTTTACTCGCCTTACGGCGAAGACCTAGCGTCATGTTCCTCGCTCCACGATCGTCCCGTGCGCCGTGCAGATGAGCTCGCCGTCTACGCTGCTGATCTGGGTGGTCGTCGTCATCATCGACAGACTCCCGACCTCCCTGATGCTGGTGATCGTGGACTGCGCGGTCACGACATCACCGGCCCGCAGCGGCCTGACGTATTCGAACTTCTGCTCGCCGTGCACCACCATCGCGTAGTTCACGTTCAGCGCGGGATCGGCCAGCACCTTCGAACTGCTCGCCATGCTGATCACGATGGCGAACGTCGGCGGCGCGATCACGTCAGGAAAGCCGGCGTCCTGGGCTGCGGACCTGCTGCGGTACACAGGGTTAGGATCGCCAATTGCGTTGGCGAACTCCCGCAGCTTCTCCCTGCTCACTTCGTAGGGCTCGCCCGGTGGGAACGTCCGCCCGGCAAAGTCGGGGTTGATCGCCATTGCGGCGCCTAGCGGGTCTCGCGGTGCGGCTGGTGCTTGCGGCAGTTCGGGCAGTACTTGCTCAGCTCGACCCGGTCGGGGTCGTTACGCCGGTTCTTGCGCGTGATGTAGTTGCGGTGCTTGCACTCCTGGCAGGCAAGGGTGATCTTGGGCCTGATATCGGTCGCGGCCACGTGGAGTGCCTTTCTTCAGACGGACATTGCTAGGCAGTAAACAGTCAGCGTCAAGCACGTGTTCCCGTGCTTGACGTTCGTAGCGGAGGCCGGACTTGAACCGGCGACACAGCGATTATGAGCCGCTTGCTCTGCCTGTCTGAGCTACTCCGCCCCATGGAACCGCGCCCTGACGCCCGCGTCGAGGGAAGCGGCTTGCATAGCTTACAGGGATTTCGCCGAGTCGTCGCACAGGTGACCCTCGTGCGGTTCGATAGTCCGCTAAGGAGATTCTGCGAAACTTCCTGCCGAACTACCCAATCCGATCTGGCCAGCTGACCGAATAGGTGTCGATGGACGCACACGACATGCGCCCGGCCGGTACGGGTCCTGGTCTTCCGGAGGGGAAAGACCGGGACCTGGACCGCCTGCTACCGCTAGTCGCCAGGGGCGACGAGGAGGCGTTCGGATGCGTGTATGACCAGCTCGCCGGCCCCGTCTACGGGCTGATACGCAGGGTCCTGCGTAACCCGGCCCAGTCGGAAGAGGTCGCGCAGGAAGTCCTGCTCGACGTCTGGCGCTCGGCATCCCGGTTTGATCCGGCCAAGGGCAGCGCCGCGACCTGGGTGATGACGATCGCGCACCGGCGGGCGGTCGACCGGGTCCGGTCGGCGGCCGCCGCGGCCGAACGCGAGCAGCGAAACGCCATGCCGCTCGCCAACGTCGACGACGTCGCCGAGACCGTGGAAGCAAGCCTGGAAAAGGAGCGCGTGCGCCGGTGCCTGGACGGGCTCACCGAGCTGCAGCGTGAGTCGGTCACGCTGGCCTACTACGGCGGCTACTCCTACCGGGAAGTGTCCGCGCTGCTCGGCAGCACGCTGGGCACGATCAAGACCAGGATCCGCGACGGGCTGATCAGGATGCGGGACTGCATGGGGGTGAGCTGGTGAAGCTCTTCCGCGATGACCCGCATGCCCTGTCCGGCGCCTACGCTGTCGACGCGATCGACGATGAGATCGAGCGCGACCGGTTCGAGCGGCATCTCAACCGATGCCAGCAGTGCTCGAGCGAGGTCAAGGGCCTGACCGAAACCGCCACCAGGCTCGCGTATAACGTGTCGCGTCCTCCCCCGGTACTGATGCGAGACCGGGTGCTCACCGCCGTCTCGCAGACCAGGCAGCTTCCGCCGATCGTGGACAAGCGGTCGCAGGACCGGCCCAAGCGCAGCAGCCCGTGGCGGCGGCTGTGGACGGGCACTCCTTATGTGCTGGCCATGGCGAGCGTCGTCGCGCTGATCGTGATCCTCGTCGGCCAGGCCGGCACCGACCGGCAGCTCGACCAGGCCAAGGCCAGGATCGCAGCCCTGACCGCAGTGCTGTCCGCGCCCGACTCCCATGCGAAGACGCAGACCGCATCGGACGGGACCAGGGCCACGGTGGTGTACTCGCTGCACCGGCACGCGCTGGTGTTTACCAGCCACGGGCTGCCGCCGCTGCCGACGGGGAAGGTGTATCAGCTCTGGCTGATCGGCGCGTCCCGCATTCGGTCGGCCGGCCTGCTCTCCGAGGGTCCGTCCGACAACTCCAGGCCGGTGCTCGCCGAGGGCCTCTTGCCCGGTGACGTGGTCGGCCTGACGGTCGAACCCGCGGGCGGCACCAAGCAGCCGACGATGAAGCCGTTCATCGTCATCACCTTGCACGCCTAAATCTCAGGCAAGCTCGGCCGGCCGAATTCAGGGCTTTAGCCTGCCCAAAATCAGATCAAAGCCTGGCAAAAAAGACCATCCATCGACCAATCCGCTGCGTTCGCCGCGTCGAAGTCCCGGCATGACAAGCACCCGCGCTCGTAAGGCGGAGACCACTTCCGGAAAGGATTGTCATGCCTGATCAGCTCGACTCGCCGTCTAGGCGTTCCGTACTGCGCGGCGCCGCCGGCGCCAGCGCCGCCGGGCTAGCCGTCACCGCGCTCGGCGGATTCGGGATGTCGGCCGCCTCGGCCGCCGTCAAGAGTCATTCCGCTTCGGCCGACGAGGCTGAGCACGCCGCCGAGGAGTCGATCGTCGTGCACGTACGCGACGCCGCCTCCGGCCACATCGACATCTTCCGCGGCACCACCGCGATCAGCATCCGTGACCGTGATCTGGCCGCCCGGATCCTTCGCGCCAGCCGCTAGTTCCTTACGAAAGCTTGAGAGGCAAAGAATGTCTTCGCATCGCGAGGCGCCAGAAATCTCGATGGACCCGGTGGCCGATAGCACCGACCTCTACGCGTTCGTCAGTCCCGATAAGTCCGACACCGTGACGCTGCTCGCCAACTACATTCCGCTGCAGAGCGCGGCGGGCGGCCCGAACTTCTATGAGTTCGGTGAGGATGTGAAATACAACATCCACATCGACACCGAGGGCCACGGCGAAGCCAACATCACCTACGAGTTCCGGTTCACCACGACGGTCGCCAACCCGGACACGTTCTTGTACAACACGGGTCCGATCAAGTCCCTGAGCGACCCGAACTGGAACCGCAAACAGCACTACGAGGTCATCCGCTGGGATCTGAAGGGCAGCAAAGTCGTCCGCACGTTCCTCGCCCAGAACCTGCACTGCCCGCCGTGCAACATCGGCCCGCTGTCCACGCCGAACTACGCCAACGCGCTGGCCAAGCCGGCCGTCCACACGCTCAAGGACGGCACGAAGGTCTTCGCCGGCCAGCGCGCCGAGGGCTTCTACGTGGACCTGGGCTCGATCTTCGACCTGGGCAACCTGCGGCCGTTCCAGCAGGCCAACGTCTTCGCCAAGGCACTCGGACTTCAGTCGGCCGCCGGGGTCAATGCGACCAAGCTGCTGAACGTGCACTCGATCGCTCTGCAGATCCCGAAGTCGCTGATCACCGTCAAGGGCCGCCCGGTCATCGGCGTCTGGACCTCGGCCAGCAGGCGGCGGGTGCGGATCTCCGAGGGCCCGGGCAAGAAGCCGATCTTCAGCGGACCGTACGACCAGGTTTCCCGGCTCGGCATGCCACTGGTCAACGAGGTCCTGATCCCGATGGGCCTCAAGGACTTCTGGAACGGCCAGCGCCCGGTCGACGACAAGCAGTTCACCAAGTACGTGGCCAACCCCGAACTGGCCGGGCTGCTACCCGTCCTTTACCCCGGTGTATTCCCGAGCCTGGATGCCCTGAACAAGTCCAAGAAGCCCAGGCTCGACCTTGAAGCCATCCTGCTGACCGGCATCCCGTCGGGCATCGTCCCCGGCTTCACCAACTTCACCGGCCCCAAGAACGGCAGCCCGGTTCAGGCCGACATGCTGCGCCTGAACACCAGCATCAAGCCGACTCCGCCCAGCTCCGACAAGTTCAGCATCCTGGGCGTTGTCGGCGGTGACCTGGCCGGCTTCCCGAACGGTCGCCGCGTCTTCGACGACGTGGTCACGGTCGAACTTCGGGCCATCGCCGGCGCCACCTACCCGCTCATCGACTCCAAGTTCACGCCCGACGGCGCGGCCGGCGCGGTCAGCGACGGCCTGGCGCCGTCGAGCCTGGGCATGCCGTTCCTGGACGTGTTCCCCTACTTGGGCGTTCCGTTCGACGGTTACGACGACCCATCGTCCTGACCATGCACGAGACGCCACTTGGCCC
>Ga0134128_10003005_pt1 | contig 20665 bp, 18 predicted proteins | sample KB31754_FD_96462 | JGI IMG/M metagenome (GOLD analysis project Ga0134128, IMG submission 96462) | Terrestrial soil microbial communities with excess Nitrogen fertilizer from Kellogg Biological Station, Michigan, USA - KB3-175-4 | ecosystem: Environmental > Terrestrial > Soil > Unclassified ...
CATCCGAGTGCCGGACGCCGTTTTCGTGATGCGCTTGCGGCCGAGCGGCCGCTGCAAATACCCGGCACGGTGTGCGCGTATCACGCGATCCTCGCGCAGCGCAGCGGGTATCGAGCGATCTACCTGTCGGGCGGCGGTGTCGCCGCCGCGTCGCTCGGCCTGCCCGACCTCGGCATCAGCAATCTCGACGACGTGCTGACCGACGTGCGCCGCATCACCGACGCGTGCCCGCTGCCGCTGCTCGTCGACGCCGACACCGGGTTCGGTGCGTCGGCGTTCAACATCGCGCGCACCGTGAAGTCGCTGATCAAGTTCGGCGCGGGTGCCATGCACATCGAGGATCAGGTGGGCGCCAAGCGCTGCGGCCACCGTCCCGGCAAGGAGCTTGTCCCGCAGCAGGAAATGGTCGACCGCATCAAGGCTGCCGTCGATGCGCGTACCGATCCGGATTTCGTCGTGATGGCGCGCACCGATGCGCTCGCCGTCGAGGGACTGGATGCCGCGATCGAGCGCGCACGCGCATGTGTCGAGGCTGGCGCCGACATGATCTTTCCCGAAGCGATCACCGGGCTCGCGATGTATCGCCGCTTCGCGGATGCCGTCGGCGTTCCGATCCTCGCGAACCTGACCGAGTTCGGCAAGACGCCGCTTTTCACGCTGGACGAGATGGCGGGCGCGGGCGTCGCGATCGCGCTCTATCCGCTCTCGGCGTTTCGAGCGATGAACAAGGCGGCGCTGTCCGTGTACGAGACGCTGCGCCGCGACGGAACGCAAAAGCGTGTCGTCGACACGATGCAGACCCGCGACGAACTCTACGACTATCTCGGCTACCACGACTACGAGCTCAAGCTCGACCGCCTATTCGCGCGCAACAAGGACGCCTGACCGATTTCATGACGACCACCACGACCGACGCGCCGGCGACGGCGATCAAGCCCAAGAAATCCGTCGCGCTGTCCGGCGTCACCGCCGGCAACACGGCGCTCTGCACGGTCGGCCGCAGCGGCAACGACCTGCATTACCGCGGCTACGACATCCTCGACATGGCCGACCGCGCCGAGTTCGAGGAGATCGCCCACCTGCTCGTGCACGGCACGCTGCCGACGCGCGCGGAGCTCGACGCTTATCACCGTAAGCTCCATGCGCTGCGCGGCATTCCTGCGCCGCTGCGGACGGTGCTCGAGGCGATCCCCGCATCGGCGCATCCGATGGATGTCATGCGGACCGGCGTATCGATGCTCGGAAGCCTCTTGCCCGAGCGCGACAAGCACGATGCGGCCGGTGCGCGCGACATCGCCGACCGGCTGATCGCGTCGCTCGGATCGATGCTGCTGTACTGGCACCACTACGGCCACAGCGGCAAGCGGATCGACGTCGAGACCGACGATGCGTCGATCGGCGGCCATTTCCTGCACCTCCTGCATGGCAAGCGGCCGCCGGACGCGTGGGTGCGCGCGATGCATACGTCGCTCAATCTGTATGCGGAGCACGAGTTCAACGCGTCGACGTTCACCGCGCGCGTGATCGCGGGCACCGGCTCCGACATGTATTCGGCGATCACCGGGGCGATCGGTGCATTGCGCGGACCGAAGCACGGCGGCGCGAACGAATTCTCGTTCGAAGTGCAGAAGCGTTACGCGACGCCCGACGCAGCCGAGGCCGACATCCGCCGCCGCATCGCCGCGCGGGAAGTCGTGATCGGCTTCGGCCACCCGGTCTACACGGTGTCCGATCCGCGCAACGAGATGATCAAGGAGGTGGCGCGCGAGCTGTCGGTCGGCGCGGGCGACATGAAAATGTACGCGATCGCCGAGCGGATCGAGGCCGTGATGCACGACGCGAAGCGGATGTTCGCGAACCTCGACTGGTACTCGGCGGTGAGCTACCACATGTTGGGCGTGCCGACGGCCATGTTCACGCCGCTGTTCGTCATCGCACGCACCGCAGGATGGGCGGCGCACGTGATCGAGCAGCGCGACGACGGCAAGATCATCCGGCCGTCGGCCAATTACGTGGGGCCCGAGGATCGGCCGTTCGTGCCGATCGAGGAACGCTGAAGACGATGTCCTCCGCAACCCACAGCACCGTCCGGCCCTCGCCCGACCAGGTCCTGGTCGACATCGCCGATTACGTCGCCGACTACGCGATCGAAAGCGCCGAAGCGTACGAGACCGCGCACTACTGCCTGCTCGATACGCTGGGCTGCGGATTCGAGGCGCTCGGATATCCGGCCTGCACGAAACTGCTCGGGCCCACCGTCCCAGGCACGATCGTGCCGAATGGCGCGAAAGTGCCGGGGACCGACTACCAGCTCGATCCCGTGCACGCGGCGTTCAACCTCGGCGCGATGATCCGCTGGCTCGATTTCAACGACACGTGGCTTGCTGCCGAATGGGGTCATCCGTCCGACAACCTCGGCGGCATCCTGATGGCTGCCGACTGGCTGTCGCGCAATGCCGTGGCAGCAGGACGGCCGCCGCTCACGATGCGCGATGTGCTGACGGCGATGATCAAGGCGCACGAGATCCAGGGCGTCATCGCGTTGCAGAACAGCTTCAACCGCGTCGGCCTCGACCACGTCGTGCTCGTGAAGGTCGCAACGACGGCGGTAGTGGCGAACATGCTCGGTCTTTCGCGCGACGAAGTCATCAACGCGCTGTCGCTCGCGTTCGTCGACGGCCAAAGCCTGCGCACTTATCGGCACGCGCCGAACACCGGCTCGCGCAAGAGCTGGGCGGCGGGTGACGCGACGTCGCGCGGCGTGCGCCTTGCGCTGATCGCGAAGACCGGCGAGATGGGCTACCCGTCCGCGCTGACCGCGAAAACCTGGGGCTTCTACGACGTGCTGTTCAAGGGCCAGCCGTTTCGTTTCGACCGTCCGTACGGCAGCTACGTGATGGAGCACGTGCTGTTCAAGATCAGCTTCCCGGCCGAATTCCACGCCCAGACCGCGGTCGAATGTGCAATGCAGCTGCATCCGCTCGTCCGCGACCGACTGGGCGACATCCGGCGCATCACGATCCGCACGCACGAATCGGCGATCCGCATCATCGACAAGCAGGGTCCGCTCGCGAATCCCGCCGATCGCGACCACTGCATCCAGTACATGGTCGCGGTGCCGCTGATCTTCGGTCACCTCGTCGCCGCCGACTACGAGGACGACGTCGCCGCCGATCCGCGCATCGATGCGCTGCGCGAGAAAATGGTATGCGTCGAGGATCCGGGGTTCACGAACGACTATCTCGACCCGCAGAAGCGCTCGATCGCCAATGCGATCACCGTCGAGTTCAACGACGGCAGCCGCACGCCGGAGGTCGTCGTCGAGTATCCGATCGGGCATCGGCGCCGGCGCGCCGAAGGCATTCCGTTGCTGCTCGAGAAGTTTCGCGTCAATCTCGCGCGACGCTTCGCGGCGAAGCAGCAGCAGCGAATCCTCGATGCCGCGCTCGATACGAAGCGGCTGCCGGAGATGGCGGTGAACGAGTTCGTGGATTTGATGGTTTGAAGGATCGAGGATAGAGGGAGCGCTAGTTCCATGCAGGTTTCGACGACTCGCGATCCAGACCCACTTCGGCTTCACGCCGCGGCCAGCGCTGCGCCCGGCGCCCGGATGCTCCCTCGATCCTCGATCCTCGATCCTAGACCCTTGTTCGCGCTGCTCGCCTTCGTCGCGCTGCCCGCCTTCGCACAGGACTTCCCCAAACTCAAGCCCGGCCTGTGGGAAATGGAGCGCATCGCCGATCCGGCAACCGCGAAGAACGGCCGTCCGATGCCGTCGAACCGCACCACCATGTGCCTCGACGAATCGGTGCAGCGCGAGATGTTCGAAATGGCGAGCGGCGCGATGAAGGGCGCCTGCAGCCGGCACGATTTCAAGCTGACCGGCAACCGGATGACCGGCGACGTCGTCTGCAACATTGGCGGCAGCCGGATGCATTCGAAGTCGGTGATGGTGCTGGACGGTAACCACGCTTACCGCACCGAGATCGACACGACGTACGATCCCCCGCTGATGGGCCAGTCGCATACGGAGACGGTAATGCAGGCGCGCAACGTCGGGCCGTGCAAGCCGGGCCAGCGCGCCGGCGACCTGGTGCTGCCGAACGGCCAGACGATGAACATGCGCGACGTGATGAACGGTGCACACGGCGCCCACGGCACGATTACGCCGCGCGCGACACCGAAGAACTAGGACGGAAAACGCGATGCCACACGATCTTTTCGACACGTTGAAGCCACTCGATCCCGCGTCCGGCGCGAGCGGCCACTACTACTCGCTGCCGGCGCTCGAGGCCGCGGGCATCGGCAAGGTGTCGCGGCTGCCGGTCTCGATCCGCATCGTGCTCGAGAGCGTGCTCCGCAACTGCGACGGCAAGAAGGTGACCGAGCAGCACGTGCGCCAGGTCGCGAACTGGGCGCCGAACGCGCCGCGCACCGACGAGATTCCGTTCGTCGTTGCGCGCGTCGTGCTGCAGGATTTCACCGGCGTGCCGCTTCTGTGCGACCTCGCGGCGATGCGCAACGTGGCCGCCGACCTCGGGCGCGATCCGAAGCTCCTCGAGCCGCTCGTGCCGGTCGACCTCGTCGTCGACCACTCGGTGATGATCGATCACTACGGCTCGCCGCAGGCGCTCGAGCTCAACATGAAGCTCGAGTTCAACCGCAACGCCGAGCGCTACCAGTTCATGAAATGGGGGATGCAGGCGTTCGACACGTTCAAGGTCGTGCCCCCGGGCATCGGCATCGTGCACCAGGTGAACCTCGAGTACCTGGCGCCCGGCGTGCACGTGAAGGACGGCGTCTACTACCCCGACACGCTCGTCGGAACCGACAGCCATACGACGATGATCAACGGCATCGGTGTCGTCGGTTGGGGCGTCGGCGGCATCGAAGCGGAAGCCGGCATGCTCGGGCAACCGGTTTATTTCCTGACGCCCGACGTCGTCGGCGTCGAGCTCGCCGGCAAGCTGCCCGAAGGCGCGACGGCCACCGATCTCGTGCTGACCGTCACCGAAATGCTTCGCCGGGAAAAGGTCGTCGGCAAGTTCGTCGAGTTTTTCGGCGAAGGGACGGCCTCGCTGTCGGTGCCCGATCGCGCGACGATCGGCAACATGGCACCCGAATACGGCGCGACGATGGGCTTCTTCCCCGTCGACGACGCGACCATCGCGTATCTGCGCAGCACGGGTCGCAGCGACGCGGCGATCGCTGCGTTCGCGCGTTACTTCAAGGCGCAGAACCTGTTCGGCATGCCGCGCGCCGGCGACATCGACTACACGAAGACCGTGCGACTCGACCTCGCGACGATCACGCCGTCGGTCGCGGGCCCGAAGCGCCCGCAGGATCGCATCGAGCTCCCGAAGCTGCCGACGAAGTTTGCCGACCTCTTCAGCAAGCCGGTCGGCGAGAGCGGCTTTTCGCAACCGGCCGATCGGTTGCGCACGCGTTACAAGACGTCGCCGATGGTCGCGGGGCGTGGCCAGATCCGCGACGCGGAACTCGATCCGCCGCGAAGCGGGCTGCCGCGCGATTACCTCGAGATGGCGAACAATCGGCCGACGCCCGACCGGGTCGCAGCACCAACGCCGCAGGCCGTCGACATCGGTAACGGCGACGTGCTGATCGCGGCGATCACGTCGTGCACGAACACGTCCAATCCGAGCGTGCTGCTCGCCGCGGGCCTGCTCGCGAAGAAGGCGGTCGAGAAGGGATTGACCGTCAAGCCGCACATCAAGACGTCGCTCGCGCCGGGTTCGCGCGTCGTCACCGATTACCTGACGAAGACCGGCCTTCTGCCCTACCTGCAAAAGCTCGGCTTCGACGTCGCGGCGTACGGCTGCACGACCTGCATCGGCAACGCCGGCGATCTCACGCCCGAGATCAACGACGCGATCGCGAGTCACGATCTCGTCTGCGCCGCGGTGCTCTCCGGCAACCGCAACTTCGAGGCGCGGATCCATCCGAACCTGAAGGCCAACTTCCTGATGTCGCCGCCGCTCGTCGTCGCCTATGCGATCGCGGGCAGCGTGCTGCGCGACATCGTGCACGAGCCGCTCGGCAACGGCCGCGACGGACCGGTGCACCTGCGCGACATCTGGCCGACGTCGCAGGAAGTGGCCGAGCTCCTCTCCTACGCCCGCGATCCGGCAACGTTCCGCAGGCTCTACGGCGACCTGGCGAACGCGAATCCGATGTGGTCGACGATCGCCGGCTCGACCGGACAGGTCTACGACTGGCCGCCGTCGACGTACATTGCGAAGCCACCGTTCTTCGACGGCTTCGAGATGGCGCCGCCGCCCATCGACGACATCCGCGGCGCCCGGGTGCTCGGCATCTTTGGCGATTCGGTCACGACCGATCACATTTCGCCGGCGGGCTCGATCAAGCCGACGTCGCCCGCCGGCATCTACCTGCAGGAACACGACGTCTCGGTCGCGAATTTCAACAGCTACGGCGCGCGTCGCGGCAATCACGAGGTGATGCTGCGCGGCACGTTCGCCAACGTGCGCATCAAGAACCTGATGCTGCCGCCGCGCGCCGACGGCACGCGCATCGAAGGTGGCGTAACGCTGCATCACAGCCGCGACGGCGCGCAAAGCGAGCAGATGCCGATCTACGACGCCGCGATGCAATACCAGCAGCAGGGCACGCCGACCGTCGTGTTCGGCGGCGAGGAATACGGCACCGGCAGCTCGCGCGACTGGGCGGCGAAGGGCACGCAGCTTCTCGGCGTCAAGGCCGTGATCGCGAAGAGCTTCGAGCGCATCCATCGTTCGAATCTCGTCGGCATGGCTGTCCTGCCGCTGCAGTTTTCCGCCGGCGACAGCGCCGAATCGCTCGGCATCCGGGGCGACGAGACGTTCGACATCGCGGTGCCCGACGACATCAAGCCACAGCAGAAGATGAGCGTCGTGATGACGCGCAAGGACGGCAGCACCCGCGAGATCCCGGTGCTGTGCCGGATCGATACGCCGATCGAGGTCGACTACTACCGGCACGGCGGCATCCTGCCCTTCGTACTGCGCGAGCTTTTGCAGCCGGCCGCTTGACTCGCCCCGCCGATGCCGCGCCGCTCGCCGGCCTGCGCGGCACTCATCCGCTGCGGCACGCGCTGCCGCTGTTCGTGGTCGCCGGCTTCTTCCTGTCGTCGCTCGATGCAAGCGCGAAGTACCTGGTGCGCGACCATTCGCTGCTCGTCGTCGTCTGGGCGCGCTACGCCGGGCAGATGGCCGTCGTCACGCCCTATGCATGGCATCGCGGCGGCGCCGGCTTCTGGCGCACGCGAAAGCTGCGGCTGCAGCTGCTGCGCTCGCTCTTCCTGCTGCTCGCGACGCTGGGCTTCTGGGGCGGGTTGCGCTACCTGCCGCTCGCCGAAGCGTCGTCGGTGACGTTCCTCGCGCCGACGTTCGTCGTGCTGCTGTCGTGGCCGCTGCTGCACGAACGCGCGACGCGCGCGCGGCAGATCGCATCGACGGTCGGCTTCATCGGCATCCTGATCCTCCTCCGGCCGGGCTCGGCGATCCTGCACCCGGCGGTTCTGCTGCTGATCGGCGCCGCGCTCGCGAATGCGCTCTACCAGCTCCTGACGCGAAAGCTTCTCGACGAGTCGATCCACGCGACGCTCTTCTACAGCGCGAGCGTCGGCACGCTGGTGCTGACGCTCGGGCTGCCGTTCACCGCCGATCTCGACCACCTGCTCGCCGTCGGCATCGGGCCGCTCGCGCTGCTGGGCGTCCTCGCGGGCCTCGGACACTGGTGCATGACGCAGGCGTACCTGCGCGCGTCGGCATCGCTGCTGTCGCCGTTCACGTACCTGCAGATCCTGTGGGCTACCGCTTTCGGGTACCTACTGTTCGGCCAGCATCCCGACGCGCTGTCCGGACTCGGCATGGCGATCGTCGTCGCAAGCGGCGTCGGCCTTGCTCTGTGGGAACGTGGGACCCGCTAACGTTCGTTGAACGACTGTTGTAATTGCGCTGCAGCAACGCGCTTCTCCGAGGGCCGAGCGCCCCATTTTTGTGCGATGCAGCGAAGAGCCGGCTAGAATCGGAATGTGCGGGGCTCGCCAGCGAGCGTTCCGCCGACCGATCCGATGTTCAACGACATTCCAGGAGAACTCGATGAAGACCAAAACGTTCGCCGCGCTGACCGCGATGGCGCTCGCCATCACGCTCGCGGCGTGCGGACAGCAGTCGCAACAGGCGGCCGACAAGGCGAAGGCCTCGGCCGGCGCCGCCGCGGAATCTGCCGCGACGGCCGCCAAGGACGCGGCAGCGGCGGCGAGCAGCGCAGCGAAGGATGCGACCAACGCAGCCGCCGACGCGGCGAAGAGCGCTGCCGACGCGACGAAGGAAGCAGCCGACAAGGCCGCGGATGCCGCGAAGGATGCGGGCACGAAGGCCGCGGACGCGACGAAGGACGCCGCTGCAACCGCCGCCGACGCGAGCAAGGATGCGGCCGCGAAGGCGAGCGATGCCGCGATGAAGGCCAACGAAGCGGCGAAGGACGCGGCGAAGAAGTAACGGCACGACTGAAGGCGCCCGGGACGGCCGTCGAACGACGGCCGTTTCTTTCCTCTGGACGCCCAATGCACGCACGCGCCGACAACTCCGGCGCATCGGTTCGCTAGAATCGGCGGGATGGAAAGTCTCCCCACGTTCGCTCCGCCGCCTGCACGCCTCCGCGACCCGCGGAAGGCCGCGTTCGAGGTCGACAAGCTGCGCAAACGCCTGCGTCGGCAGGTCGGTGCGGCGATCGCCGACTACGCGATGATCGAGGCGAACGATCGCGTCATGGCGTGCCTGTCAGGCGGCAAGGACAGCTACGCGATGCTCGACATCCTGCTGTCGTTGCAAAAACGCTCGCCGCAGCCGTTTTCGATCGTCGCCGTCAACCTCGACCAGAAGCAGCCGGGCTTTCCCGCCGAGGTGCTGCCGCGCTACCTCGAAGCGCGCGGCGTCGAATTCCGCATCGTCGAGCAGGACACGTACAGCGTCGTCAAGCGCCTGATTCCCGAGGGCGCGACGATGTGCTCGCTGTGCTCGCGGCTGCGCCGCGGCGCGCTCTATCGGGTGGCGCGCGAGATCGGCGCAACGAAGATCGCGCTCGGCCATCATCGCGACGACATCCTCGCGACGTTCTTCCTGAATCTGTTCCACGGCGGCAAGCTGAAGACGATGCCGCCAAAGCTCGTCTCCGACGATGGCATGCACGTCGTGATCCGGCCGCTTGCCTACGTGCGCGAGCGCGATCTCGCGCGTTATGCCGAGGCGAGCGCGTTTCCGCTGATTCCCTGCACGCTGTGCGGATCGCAGGAGAACCTGCAGCGCAGGCAGGTCGCGACGATGCTGCGCGAATGGGAGAAGCGGTTTCCCGGACGGGTCGAATCGATCTTCAACGCGATGGGCAACGTCGTGACGACGCACCTGCTCGACCGCGCGCTCAACGATTTCGCGGCGGTTCGCGCGACCGGCGTTGCGGCGCCGAACGGCGATCGGGCCTTCGACGATCCTACGTGACCGTGTGCCGGCCCTGCCCGAACAGGATCTTCCGCGACGCCTCGTCGTTGATCGACGGTTTCACGTTGACGGTTTTCGCGATCGCATAGGCGCGCTGCGTCGCCGGCCGCGCCGCGATCGCTTCCTTCCAGCGCTTCAGGTTCGGGAAGTCGTCGATGTTCTGCTTCTGCCGCTCCGGCAGCACCCACGGATAGCATGCGATGTCCGCGATCGAGTATTCGTCGACGATGAACGCGCGGCCGCGCAGCTGCTTGTCGAGTACCGCGTAGAGGCGCCCCGTCTCGTTCACGTAGCGATCGATCGCATACGGGATCTTTTCCACCGCATAGTTTCCGAAGTGGTGGTTCTGCCCCGCCATCGGGCCCAGTCCCGCCATCTGCCAGAAGAGCCACTGGAGGCATTGCCAGCGTGCGCGCGCATCGGCGGGAATCAGCCTGTGTGTCTTGTCCGCGAGATACAGCAGGATCGCGCCGGACTCGAACAACGACAACGGACCGCCGCCCGTCGCCGGCGCGTCGTCGACGATCGCCGGTATGCGGTTGTTCGGCGCGATCGCGAGGAACTCGGGCGCGAACTGCTCGCCCTGCGAGATATTGACGGCCTTCAGCCTGTACGGCAGGCCCGTCTCCTCGAGATACATCGTGATCTTGTGGCCGTTGGGGGTGGTCCAGTAGTAGAGGTCGATCATGTTTGAAGGGGCCGGGATTTAGGATCCAGGATCAAAGGATCGGGGGAGCGGCGGCGTGCTTCGGACGTCGGCGCTTCCGATCACGATAGTCGTCGCGTTCGCGCAGACGTTCGCATGTGGTGATGCTCCTCGATCCCAAATCCTCGATCCTGGATCCTGACGCTTAGAACGTCCCCGGATACGCGCCGCCGTCGACCAGAACGTTCTGCCCCGCGATGTAGCCCGCATGCACGCTGCACAGGAACGCGCAGATCGCGCCGAACTCGCGCGGATCGCCGAAGCGACCCGAGGGCGTCGCGTTCATCGCCGCATCGCGCAGGTCCTCGTACGGCTTGCCGGTCGCCTTCGCGCGCGTCTCGAAATTGCTGCGAAGGCGATCGGTTGCGAACGATCCGGGCAGCAGGTTGTTGATCGTGACGTTGTGCCGGACGACCTTGCGAGCAAGGCCGGCGACGAAGCCGGTCAACCCGGAGCGTGCGCCGTTCGACAGGCCGAGGATGTCGATCGGTGCCTTGACCGCGCTCGACGTGATGTTGACGATGCGGCCGAACTTGCGCTCGATCATCGTATCGACGGTCGCCTTGATCAGCTCGATCGGCGTCAGCATGTTCGCATCGAGCGCACGTATCCACGCCGCGCGATCCCAGTCGCGGAAGTCGCCCGGCGGCGGTCCGCCCGCGTTGTTGACGAGGATGTCGGGCTGCGGACACGCGGCGAGCGCCTTGGCGCGCCCTTCCGCGGTCGTGATGTCGCAGGCGACCCACGCGACGGTCCGTCCGGCGAGCTGGCCGATCTCGTGCGCGGCGCGCGAGACGTCGGCTTCGGTGCGCGCGCAGATCGTGACGTCGACGCCTTCGCGTGCAAGCGCCTCCGCGCAGCCGCGCCCCAGTCCCTTGCTTGCTGCGCAGACGAGCGCGCGGCGGCCCGCGATGCCGAGGTCCATCGTCCCCTCCGTTCGAAATCCGCTAAGCCGGCCGCAACGCGGCGCTGCGCCTGACCTGCACAACGGTCGCGATCGCGATGACGAGGAGCCCGCCGATGACCAGCAGCACTTCGCGCGCAAGCCCGTGATCCAGCATCATCCCGAACCACACGGGCCCGAGCATCGAGCCGATATCGAGGCCCGAATAGACGAAGCCGTAGACGCGGCCGGCTGCGCCGCGCGGCGTCGCGTTGCGCACGATCAGGTCGCGCGATGGCCCCGTCGCGCCGACCGCGAGTCCGACGGCCACGAACACCGGCATCATCAGCGCCTGCGGGACGAGGTTCGCCGCGACCGCCATGACGAGCGTCGCGCCGATCAGCAATCCGCCGGCGGCGACACGATCGTGGCGCGCCGCGCGCGCGGCCAGGAAGCCGCCGATGACGATGCCCGCCGTACCGCCGAGCAGATACGCGGTGACGATCGACGTCGACAAGGCCAGCGGAACGTTGAACCCGGTCGCCAGGACGCTCGGCAGGAAGGTCTGCAGTCCGATCAGCGCCGACGTCTGGAAGATGAAGTAGAACAGGCACAGCACGATCGCCGGCTGCAGGAACAGCGCGACGCTGCGCATCGCCGTTTGCGAATGCGCATCGCTCGCGCGATGCGAAACCAGGATGCGCCGCTGGCTCGCCAGCAGTCCCAGCACGATGAGACCCACCGCACCCATCGCCAGCAGCGCAATGCGAAAGCCGAACGCCGCGCCGATGCCGTAGCTCACGATCGGCGCGATCGCGAAACCGAGATTGCCGCCGACGCCGTGCATCGAGTACGCATACCCGAGGCGGCGCTGCGCGACGTTCGCATTGAGCACTGCGAAGTCGGACGGATGGAACACGCCGTTGCCGGCGCCCATGATCAACGCGCACGGAAACAGCCATACCGGCGAGGGTACGAGCGACGCCGCCAGCGTTCCGCAGGCGAGAAGGCCCAGGCCACCGAGCAGCACGGGGCGCGCCCCGGCGCGATCGACGAGGAAGCCCGCGCAGAACTGGACGATCCCGCTCGCGACGTAGAACGTGCCGGCCACGAAGCCGAGCAGCGTCCACGATACGTCGAACTGCGCACGAAGCAGCGGAAACAGCGGTGGCAGCGCGAGTTGCAGGAAGTGCGAGACGGCGTGCGCGAGACCGATCACACCGATGACACGTGCGTCCCGGCGGAACGACGCGGCGGGAGTGTTATCCAATGCGGGAGAGCGTGTAAGGATGCGGGGGGAAGCATCCACTATAGCGCATGCGGCCCTTCAGCCGCTTCCTTGAACGAGACCATCGAGCCATGAACGACACCACGCGCAAGAGCGACGCCGACTGGAAAGGGCAACTGACGCCCGAGCAATTCCGTGTCACGCGCCAGAAGGGCACCGAACGCCCCTTCACCGGAGAATACTGGGACAACGAAGCCGAGGGCACGTACCGCTGCGTCTGCTGCGGCACGCCGCTCTTCGAGTCGGACACCAAGTTCGACGCGGGGTGCGGCTGGCCGTCGTTCAACGCGCCGATCGACGCGGCGAACGTCGAGGAGCGCGCGGACGACTCGTACAACATGCGGCGCACCGAAGTGGTCTGCGCGGCGTGCGACGCGCATCTCGGCCACGTGTTCTCTGACGGTCCGCAACCGACCGGTCTGCGCTATTGCATGAACTCGGCGTCGCTCAAATTCGAGCCGAAGAAGTAGCGGCCGGGCGCCCGGCCACAGCTTGAAATCACTTCAAGGTATGTCGGTAACCGGCTGACGCGGAACGCTTCTTCGGTCGGTCAGAACCCGCGCGATGAAGGCGCCGACGGCGACGATCTCCTCGACCACCGCCGAGTGCTCCATCGGGTACGCATGCCATTCGAGCGGCCATCCGTGCGCCTTCAGCACGTCGCGCGAGCGCTCGGCCCATGCGAACGCGATGACCGGGTCGTAGAGGCCGTGCGCCATGAAGATCGGTACGTCGCGATTGGCGGCGCTCGCCTCGTCGGCGACGCGATCGGGCGCAACGAGATACGTCGACAGCGCCACGATGCCGGCGAGCCGCGACTCGAAGCGCAGCCCCGCATGCAGGGCGATCACGCCCCCCTGCGAAAAGCCGGCGAGCAGCGTACGGCTCGCTGCGATGCCGCGCGCCGCTTCGCGCCCGAGCAATGCGTCGACATGGGCCTGCGACCGCTGCACGCCGGCGATGTCGGCGCGCTCGTTGACGTCCGCCTGCCGGATGTCGTACCAGGCGCGCATGCGCATGCCGTTGTTGATCGTGACCGGCATGACGGGCGCGTGCGGAAAGATGAAGCGGATCGCGAGATGCGGCGGCAACCCGAGCGACGGCACGACCTCCGACCAGCCGCGGCCGTCGTCGCCGAGGCCATGCATCCAGATCACCGCCGCATCGGGATCGGCGCCGGTTTCGATTTCAATCGCGTCGAGCAACTCGTCGGGCATGCAGGTATCCGCCGAACATGGTTGTCACGATTCTAGCGGACGGCGTGCACAGCGACCGCGTCGCACCGGCTACTGTACGGTCACGTGCGCGTCGCGGATGACCTTGCCCCAGCGGTCGACTTCGCTTCGCAGCAGTTTCCCGAACGCATCGGGTGGATGCGGCGCGACGGGATCGACGCCCATGGTCTGGTAACGCGCGAGGACGGCGGGGTCGCGTATCGCCTTCATGATCTCGGTGTTGACGCGCTGGACGATCCCGGGTGGCGTCTTCGCCGGCATCAGCAGGCCGAACCACGTGGCGACGGTCAGGTCGGGATAGCCCTCCTCGACGATCGTCGGCACGTTCGGCAACTGCGGATGACGCTGCGGCGCGAGTATCGCGAGCGGCTTGAGCTTCCCCGCCTTGATCAACGGCAGCGCCGCGATCACGCCGGTCGACATGAACTGCGTGCGCCCGGCGAGAAGATCCGACATCGCAGCGGGAATGCCGGCGTACGGAATCATTTCCATCCTGATGCCGACCGCGCGCGCGAACATCTCGGTCGACAGATGCGTGACCGAGCCGACCGACGTTCCGGCATACGACAGCTCGCCCGGATGCGCCTTCGCGTACGCGATGAATTCCTTCAGCGTCGACACCGGAACGGTGGGCGGGACGACGAGCACGAACGATGCTGTCCCGAGATTGGCGACCGGCGCGAAATCGCGCAGCGCGTCGTAGCGCAGCTTGCCGCGCTGCAGCGCCGCCTGCGTCGTGAACGGCACGCTCGTCGCAAACCACGTGTAACCGTCGGGCGCGCTGCGCGCCGCGAGTTCGGCACCGATGTTGCCGTCGGCCCCGGTGTGCACCTCGACGACGATCGGCTGCCCGAGCGCCGGCGAGATCTTGTCGGCGATCAGCCGCACGACGACGTCGAGCTGGCCGCCGGCCGGAAACGGGACGATCACCTTGATCGGCCGCTCCGGCCAAGCCGCCTGCGCCGGCGCCCACGCGCACATCGCAAGACAAGCGACGATCAGACGCATCACATCACGAAACCGCATCACGCTCCTCCCTGATCCCTGTCACCCCTGCGCCTCGCGCTCCGGCCGGTTCGCATAGCTGTCGTGCGCCTGTGCACCGGGCTCGATCCGCACGTACGACACGACGCCCGTGTACGCGAATGGGTCATCCCGCTCGTAAAGCGGCGTCACGTGCAACCTGCGGTCGCAGCCGACGTCGAGGCCTTCACCGACGCCGAGGCCGAGGATCGTCGTCGGCGACATGTCGAGCGTGGCGCTGACCTGGCCGTTCAGCGACAGCGTCCCCTGGCCGCGCCGAGCGCCCGTCGCACGATGGTCGAGCACGAAGCGATTGTCACCGCGACAAAGTGGCAACGCATCGCGAACGACGGGCTTGCCTTCGCCACCGTGATAGACGAAGCACAAGCGACGGTCGCGGACAAAAAGCGCCATGCCCGCGATCGGATCGCCGAGTGCGAAGACGACGCCTTCGTCGCCGTCGTCATGGCCGAACGAACAGTCGATCCGATAGTCGCGGTCGGCGACCATCGGTGCCACGACGGCGAGCGCCGCCGTGCCGCATCCGGGATAGAACGTGCGCGGCGCATTGACGCTCGCTTCGAGAAACGGCGGCACGGTCAGCGAGCGGTGAACGCCGCGATTGTCGAGCGGATACACGTGATTCGCGTACGCGTCGGCGTCGAACGCGGCGACGAGCTCGCGCAGCTTCCCGGGTTGCTCCGTGGCAAGGTCTTGCGTCTCCGTTGCGTCGTTCGCGAGATCGAACAGCATCCAGTTCGAAAGGTCGATCGCCGTGCCGGGCGGCTGCAGCGACACGATCTTCCAGCGTCCGTCGATGTAGCCGCGATTGCCGGCGAGCTCGTAGTGCTGGCGCGTGCGGCTGCCCTTCGCGGTCGCCGCATCGAGCGCCGGCCGGAAGCTGACGCCGTCGAGCGTGCGCGTGCGATAACCGGCGAAGCTCTCGGGATAACGCGCATCGAGCAGATCGAGGATCGTCGGCACGATGTCGGTGACGTGCACGAACTGCTGCCGGATCGCACCGCGATCGGCGATGCCGCGCGGCCAATGCGCGACGAGCGGCACACGGATGCCGCCGTTCATCGTCGTCGTCTTGTAGAGACGGAACGGCGCCGTCGACACGTCGGTCCAGCCGAGCGAATACGCGGGCCAGGATGCCGCACCGCCAACGCGTCCGTACTCGAGCATCTCGCGCACCCACGCCGGATCCTCGCGCTGCACGAGGCGCTTCGCGAGATTGTTGATCGCGCCATCCGGGCCCCCGATGCCGTTCGCGCCGTTGTCCGACGTGACGAGAATCAGCGTGTCGTCGAGGCGTCCGAGTGCCGCGAGACAATCGACGACGCGGCCCACGTTCTGGTCGACGTTGTCGACGACGGCCGCGTAGAGCGCCATGAAGCGCGCGTGCAGGCGCCGGGCGTTCGCGTCGAGACGCTCCCATGCCGGCACGCCGTTGCTTCGCGCGGGCAGCGGCCATTCGCGCGGATGCATTCCCATCGCGTACTGCCGCGCGACTCGCGCCCGGCGCGCGGCATCCCAGCCGTCGTCGTACGCCTGCGCATAGCGCGCGAGGTCGTCGTCCTTCGCGTGCAGCGGCGCATGCGGCGCGTTGTACGGCAGATAGAGGAAGAACGGCTTGTCCGGCGATGCGGAGACGTGGGCCTTGAGCCAGCCGATCGCGACATCGGTGAAGTCGTCGGTCGCGTAGTAGCCGTCGCGATAGCGATCGCAGTCGACGATCGCGTTATCGCTCACGAGCTGCGCGGGCGCGAAATAATGCGTCTCGCCGCCGACGAAGCCGTAGAAGCGGTCGAAGCCGCGCTGGATCGGCCACGATGCGCGCTCGCCCGACGGCAGCACGTTGAAGTCGGCGGTGTTGTGCCACTTGCCCGCGGCATACGTCGAATAGCCGTTGGCGCGCAGCAACTCGGCGAGGGTCGGCGCGTCGCGCGCGATTTCGCCGGCCTGGTAGCCCGGATAGCCCGGCAGGTTGAACGTGAGCCAGCCGCAGCCGACCGCGTGCGGATTCTTGCCCGTCAGAAGCGCCGCGCGCGCCGGCGTGCACATCGGCACCGTCGTGTAGTTCGAAAAGCGCAGTCCGCCGTGCGCGAGCGCGTCGATGCGCGGCGTACGGATTTCGGCACCGTAGCAGCCGAAATCCGAAAAACCCAAATCGTCGAGCAGGACAACGACGAGGCTCGGCGCATCGACAGGTGCGCGCGGTCGCACGGGCCACCACGGCGTCGATTCGCGGAGCGTACGGCCGATCGTGCCCTCGTAACCCGCGCCGGGATCGCCGCACAGCAATGCGTCCCCACCACGCTCCGTGCTCCCGTTCATGCCGCGCGTCTTCAGTCGAGCTCGAGCTTCGCCGCCTTGACGACCTTCTTCCAGCGCGCGACGTCGTTGCGCATGAACGTCGCGAAATCGGCTGGCGTGTTCGGCTTCGCGGGATCGATCCCCATCGCGGCGAGCTTCGCGGCGATGTCCGGCGATGCGAGCACCTTCATCACCTCGGCATTGACGCGATCGACGATCGGCTGCGGCGTACCGTGCGGCATCGCGAGTCCGAACCACGTGCTCATCACGAGATCAGGATGGCCGAGCTCGACGATGCTCGGCACGTCGGGCAGATGCGACGAGCGCGTTTCGTCGAGCACGGCGAGCGCGCGCAGCTTGCCCGACTTGATGTACGGCTCGGCGAGGATCAGCCCGAGCGTCATGAACTGCACCCGTGCGGTCAGCAGGTCGGCGATCGCGTCGGGCTGGCCCTTGTAGCCGATCATCTCCATCGCGATGCCGGTATCGTGCTTCAGCATCTCGCTCGCCAGATGCACGACCGTGCCGCGCGCCGAGCCGGCATAGGAGAGCTGGCCCGGCCGAGCTTTCGCATACGCGACGAATTGCGCGAGCGTCTGCACCGGGATCGACGCGGGCACGACAAAAAGGAACGGACTCGTGCCGATGAACGCGACCGGCGCGAAATCGCGGATCGGATCGTAGCGGAGCGTCTTCGGGCGCACGCTCGGCTGGATCGTCGTCGGCGGACTCGCCGCGAGCCAGGTGTAGCCGTCGGGCGCCGCCTTCCCGACGAAATCGGTTCCGATGTTGCCGTCGGCGCCCGGCTTCACCTCGACGATGATCGGCTGGCCGAGTGCGGCGCTCACGCGATCGGCGACGAGGCGCGCGACGACGTCGAGCTGGCCGCCGGCCGGAAACGGCACGATGAAGTGAATCGGCTTCGCCGGCCATGGCGCTTGAGCAGCGACACTCGCCGGCAACAGCGCCGCAAGCGCGCACAGCATCGCGTTGACGATCAATCGCCGCATCGCAACTGTCCTCCTTCGTTCAATCCGTTCTCACCGCTGCAACAGTCCCCAGCGGCCAACCGTTCTGCGCTCGATCACCGTGAAGACCGCGCGGTCCATGATCACCCACAGAAGGCCGATGACGATCATCCCGAGAATGATCTTTTCGGTGCGCTGCCATTGCACCGCCTCCATCGTCATGTAGCCGAGCCCGTTGCTGCCGGCGATCATCTCGGAGGCGACGAGCGCGCGCCAGCCGTACGCGACCGACGTGCGGATGCCGAGCAGGATCTGCACCATCGCGCCCGGCAGGATCAGGTTCGACAGGAGGCCGATGCCGCGGCCACCGTGGCTGCGCACCGCGCGGTGCAACGCAAGCGGAATCGACTGCACGCCGATCACCGTGTTGTAGAGTGCCGAGAAGAAGATCGTGTTCGCGATCACGAAGATCACCGAGCCGTTGCCCATGCCGAACCAGATGATCGTCAGCGGCACCCACGCGATGCCGGCGATCGCCTGCAGGAACGAGAGCACCGGGCGGCAGAGGTCGCCCACGTAGCGGTTGAGCGCGATCGCGAGGCCGAGCGGAATCGCGAGGCCCATGCCGATGACGAAGCCGATGGCGAGCCGTGCAAGACTCGCGAGAATGTCGCGCGGCAGCGAGCCGTCGAGAATCGATTCGCGCGCGTAATCGAGCACCGTACCGATCGACGGCAGCATGTACGGCGGATAGTCGACGACGTAAGGGAGCAGCGCCCAGCCGAGGAGAAACAGCAGGAACGGCAGCGTGCCGAGCGTCGCGGCGTCGAGACCGCGCGTGGTCCGCGGCGCCATCGCTGGCGCGCGTACGATCGTGGCGGCCGACGGTTCCACCATCACGTGCGCTCCGCGGCGTCGATCGTGAGCCCCCAGCGCTGGATCGTGGCGCGCTCGATCGGACGCAGGTAGAACTGGTCGATCGCGAGCCACAAAAGGCCCATTACGATCATGCCGACGATCGTCCGCGACGTCTGCTGCGCCTGCGCGCCTTCGAAGATCAGGTAGCCGATGCCGGTCTTCGCCGCGACCATTTCGGCGAACACGAGTCCGCGAAACGCGAAGCCCGCGCCGAGGCGCAACCCGGTGATGATGCCGGGCAGCGCGCTCGGCAGGATCACGAGCCGCAGCACCTGCAGACGGCTTGCGCCGAGCGAACGCACCGCGTTGACGAGGATCTGCGGCGCGGTGCGCACGCCGAGCAGCGTGTTGTAGAGCACCGGGAAGAAGACGACGTAGATCAGCGCGAGCACGATCGTCTCGATGCCGTAGCCGAACCAGACGACGAAGATCGGAATCCACGCCACTTCGACGATCGCGAACAGGAACTTGAAGAGCGGCGACAGTGCGAGCGACGCCTTCCTGCTCATGCCGATCAGCACGCCGAACCCGATCCCGAGGCCTGCGCCGCAGACGAGACCCGTGAGATAGCGCATCACGCTGTCGGCGAGATAGACCGGCAGGATGCCCTTGCGCACGAGAGCGACGAACGCGGCGAGCACGTCGGTCGGCGCCGGATAGAAGTACGGGCTCAAGCCCACGAGCGGCACCGAGATCTGCCATGCGGCGAGCAGGATCAGGACGCCCGCGAATCCGCGCGTGGCGACGCCGAAGCGCCGGCGTGGACGCGCACGCGGCAGCGCCACGCGCAGCACTGCGCTCGTGCTCAATGCCCGCTCCAGCGCGCCACCGATTCCACCCAGTAATTGCGCGCGATCGACCGCAACGCCGCCGGATCGACGTCCTTCATGAAGACCACGTTGCCGCGCACCTCGACGAGCCGCCCCTTGTCCTGCAGCAGCAGTTGATGGAAGCGCTCGGGCGCGAACGCCAGCGTGATCCGGTAATCGCCGCGCGACGTGGGTGGCGGCGCGATCGCCGCGAGCTTGTCGTGCGCGCCCACGATGCCGGCGAGCCAGTACGCGACGAGTGCGATCAGCAGCAACGCCGTCACCGTCGCCGGCAGGCGCAGCATCAGGCGTGCGCCTCCAGCGGTTGCGATTGCGGCGTGCGCACGAGGTCGAGCAGGCGGTCGCGCATCGCATTGAAGGCGGGATCGGCGTTGAGCGCGCTCCACGTGCGCGCGTCGCGCGCGAACGGGACGTCGACGATCGTGCGAATGCGCCCGGGTCCGGGCGACATCACCGCGACACGGTCACCGAGAAAGATCGCCTCCTCGACGCTGTGGGTGATGAAGAGGACGGTGAGCCGCGAGCGCAGCGAGATCCGGCAAAGCTCCTCCTGCAGCACCATTCGCGTCTGCGCATCGACCGCCGCGAACGGCTCGTCCATCAGCATCACCTCCGGCGCATTGGCGAGCGTGCGCGCGACGGCGACGCGCTGCTTCATGCCGCCCGAAAGCTCGTGCGGATACTTGTGCTCGGCGCCATGCAGGTTCGCGATCGCAAGAAAGCGCCGCGCCTGCGCGTAGCGCTCCTTCTTCGGCATCCCGCGCAGTTTCAAACCCAGTGCCGCGTTGTCGAGCACGGTCATCCACGGCAGCAACGCGTATTCCTGGAATACGACGCCGCGCTCGGCGCCCGGACCGGTGATCGGACGGCCGTCCATGACGATGGTGCCGTGCGTGGGCCGCAGGAAGCCGGCGATCGCCGACAGCAGCGTCGACTTGCCACAGCCGCTTGGACCCAGGACGCAGAGGAATTCGTCG
>Ga0134128_10003006_pt1 | contig 20662 bp, 17 predicted proteins | sample KB31754_FD_96462 | JGI IMG/M metagenome (GOLD analysis project Ga0134128, IMG submission 96462) | Terrestrial soil microbial communities with excess Nitrogen fertilizer from Kellogg Biological Station, Michigan, USA - KB3-175-4 | ecosystem: Environmental > Terrestrial > Soil > Unclassified ...
TAAAAACGGATACCGGCCGACTTAACGCTTTTTGGTGCTGGACGCCGGTTAGGGGGACTGCATCCCGATAGCCGCAGGAAAAAGCGTTAAGTCGGGCGGTAGCCGACGACACGTTGGGGGAGCTAGTGGTGCGGCGGTTAAGCCGGAAAAGTGGTAAAGGACACGTCGTCCGGCCCTACGATCCAGTAAATAGGGGGAAATGTAGACCGTAAAAAAACCATGAATTAAACGCAAAGGGTTGTCAATTGACGCTGGCATCTCTATTCTGAGAGAGATGCACCTGCTGAAAATGAAACTCGCTGGAATCTTCGAGATCAACAGCAAGGTGGTTCCCATTAACAACCTGATGGGTGTCGTCGGGGTAGAATCCAGAAATGTCGGCTACGCCGAAAAGAACAACAAATAGATGGATTATCAGGAGTTTCGAGCGTTCATGGCGCATCCCGCCATCGACCTGCTGCGCGGGGATAATGCAGCGATGGTTCTAGGGTTTCTATTCCATGCCTTCAAGGCTCAGCATCGCGCGATCGTTCCTGAAGGGCAATTACGCGCCATTTTGGAAACATATTTGGAAGAACTTCGCGATGCCGAACCGGACAAATATCCGATGGCGACCACGCAATACCTATCAGTTTGGTGTGATGATGCCCATCAGTATCTACGTCTGTATTTCCTAGAGGACTCTTCAGAGCCGGTATTCGAACTCACTTCCGGCTCCGAGAAAGCGCTGCTATGGATGGAACAGTTGGCGGGAACAGCCGGTTTCGTAGGCACGGAGGGGCGTCTGGACAGTATTTTCAAAGGTCTTGATGATTTGCTGCGGAATACCACCACGGACGTCAACGAGCGGGTCAAGCAGCTGGAAGCAGATGAATCCCGGATCCGAGAGGAAATTGACCGCATCCGCGCCTCTGGAGTTGCGCCAACTTACTCAGGGGTTCAAATCAATGAAAGATTCGCGCAGATACTCTCGACGGCAAGAGAGTTGTTAGGCGACTTTCGCCTTGTCGAAGATAACCTAAAACGAATTGCTCAATCGATTGCTGAACAGCATGCGAAGCCTGGCGCCACGAAAGGAACAATTTTAGGCAATATGCTGGACGCCAACGATACCCTTCGACGTTCAGAACAGGGCCAATCATTCTATGCCTTCTGGGGGTTGCTATTATCCAGTGAGCGACGTGAAAAGTTCCAGCACGCCATGGATCGGGTTCTGGCGTTAGACCAGCTGAACGAAAAGCTCAAATCATCTCCGCTTTTGCGCAATCTGCCCCATCATTTGCTTATTGAAGGTGAAAAGGTATTGGGATCGGCCGAGCGGATGGCGACCAATTTGCGACGGGTTTTGGATTCTCGTGTCACCGCGGACCGTGAGAAGGTTCACGAGTTGATTCAGGAGATTCAGGCATTCGCGATCGCCGTGAGAACCAGTCCGCCCGTCGAACCCATTTTCGAAGTCGGAGAGATCGACGAATTCTACAATGCCATGAACCGCCCCTTGTGGCAGGCGCCAACGGAGATGAACGCGCTGGGTCTGGTGGAAGTGGCGGACAACCGGATTAGCAAAGAAGAGTTAAAAGCGTTTTCAAATCTGGCACACATAAGTTTGGAGCAGATGAGACGCAATGTGAAAGAGATTTTGTCGGATAATCAAACCCAGACTCTGGAACATATTCTTGATCGATTTCCTCCAAAATACGGCATGATGGAAGTATTGGGATACCTTATTATCGCTATGGAAGATCCCAAACATTTTGTTGGCGAGGATGAACAGATTATTACGATTCCCGGCCCCAAACCAACGCGCTGGCTGGTTCCCAGAGTGCTCTTTTGCCAATGAATGCCATCGAATTCACACCCCTCAGTTTCCTAAAAGCGCGGCTTTTGAAAGAACCCGTCTACCGCAAAGACCAGGAGGATTGGGAACTCATGCGCATTCACCGTGACCAGATCAGTCATTACTTTCAGCAAATCGGGCTTGAGTTTGTCTTTGATGAGACAGAAGGCTTCGCATTTTTACGCCAATTGGAAATAGAAGGCATTGATCGCATCCCGCGGCTGACGCATCGACGCCAACTTACATATCAGGCTACCCTACTGCTGGTTTGTTTAAGGGAAGAATATTGCCGGTTTGATACATCGTCCCCCGACGCAACCCGATTCACCAAGACCGAGGGAGAACTTCAGGATCTTGTTTCGGCGTTCCTTGCTGAGACAACGAATCAAGTTCGAGACTTAAGCCGAGTGACATCAGCAATTCAAAAGCTGGTCGATCTTAGATTTCTTCAAAAGATATCCGAGGACCCGGACACGTACGAGGTTAAGCCCATCATCAAAGCAAAATTAGGGCCTGGGCAGCTCGAAGAAATCAAAACCCGATTGAAGACCTATGCAGAAGCTAATTCCAATCAAGAGACCTGACGGACTCGTTGCACTCCCCGGCTTTCGCTTAAAGCGATTGGAAATGCTCAATTGGGGTACCTTCAATGGCAAGATTGAGCGGCTTTTACCAGATTGCCGGTGGACTTTGATTTCTGGAGGAAACGGAACTGGCAAGTCAACAGCCGCTGACGCCCTCCGCACTTTATTGGTGCCTCCGGCAAAACTCTCATACAACGATGCATCCTTGGATCAAAAGATGAAGACCACTCGACGGGACCGCACGAAAAAGACATATATCCGAGGCGCTTACAGTTCTTCAAGCCAGGAGGATTCAGCAACCGCGATCCTCAAATACCACCGTTCCGAGGGAGAACAGTCAATTTTATTGGGAGTTTTCTCCAATGAGATCACAGGGGTCGATGTGACCTTGGCTCAGATTTTGTGGGTTTCAAACGATGAATATGACCAATATTATCTAGTCGCTCGGCAGGATCGGAATATCAAAGAACATCTTACCCAACTCGGCACCGGCCGAGACGTAAAGCGGACCTTGCAGATGCATGGTTTCGAGGTCTGTGGATCATTCGCCGCCTATGAGACGAAGTTCCGCAGCTATCTTTGCATTAAAGGGCAAGGAGCTCTGGAAGTGTTCAACCAAGTAATTGGTGTCAAGGAAGTGAACGACCTCAACTCATTTATTCGTCGCCATCTCTTGGAGCCTTCGAATACTCCAAGATTTATCAACGAACACTTGAAGCCCCACTTCTCACAACTGAGCGGATGTTGGAGCGCTATTGAGCGGGCGGAAGCCCAACTATTGGTTCTTCGTCCGATTTCCGAACGTTTCGGTAAACTTGAGGACGCCGAAAGAACCAAGGGAGGGGCTCGAATATTTGAAAAAGTTCGTCCCATACTATTACGCTGATAAGGAACTGACACTACGTGTGGCGAACGATGAGGAATTGGAGGCCCAGCAAAGCAAACGCGCCGGAGAATTGACGGAACTCCAAACTGCGCAGAATTCCGATAATGAACAGCAGGTGTCGTTGGTTCGTGCCATTGAGTCCGATAAGGTCGGCGCACGGATTAACGACATTGTAAAAGAGATTGAGGAGGCCGGTAAACTGCGCGACACTAAACAGGCAGCTCTCAACAAAATCAAAGGCAATGTGGGAGTTCTTGATCTCAGCACTGCGATCAATACCGAAGCCCAATTCACTGCATTGCGACACAAGTTGCTTATCGAAAAAGGAATGGTGTCGAGCAATCTGACGGCTCAGGAACAAAAACGTGTGGATGTCGCTGTCAACAAGAGGCAATTGGAAACGCAGCGGGATCAAGTCGCACGGGAGGCACAAAGCGTACGAAATACTCGCGTCCTAATCCCTCACCAGCTACTGGAGATCCGCGAGGCGATTTGCGATGGCACTGGTGTGGGTATATCCGAACTTCCATTCGCCGGCGAGCTCATCGAGGTGAAGTCTGAACACAAGCAGTGGACAGGCGCGATTGAGCGATTACTTCATGGTTTTGGCATATCGTTGCTTGTGCCCGAGAGCCGCTACTCAATCGTCACTTCATTTGTAAATAAAACCCATCTCGGCGGACGATTCGTTTATCTTAGAGTTCCCGTCGTAACGCAACTGTCGAAACCGGAAATCATGCAAGATCCGCGGCGGGTACCAGCGCGACTTGATTTCAAGGAAGACAGCCCATTGATCCGCTGGGTCAAATCCGAAATCGCTCAGCGCTTCAATCACGTCTGTTGTTCAAACGTCCAACAGCTCAACGATGTTGATTTTGGTATTACCGTGGAAGGATTGATCCGCAACCGTAATAGGCATGTCAAAGACGATTCCGCACGCATTGATGATCGTTCCCACTACGTGCTTGGTTGGAACACCCAGGCGAAACTCGCTTCGTTGATGCAGGAGGTGCAGAACCTTTCGGATCGAATCAAAACCATTGAGACGAAGCTTCACCAAGCCGACGAACAGGTCTCGACTACAAAACGCAAAATCGCCGCCATCGAAGCCATTTTGGAAGTAGACGACTTTTCCACGATTAACCCAGCAATCGAGCGTGAGAAAATTGACCGACTGGATCGCGAAAAGGCCTCCCTCACTGCAAGCAACGACAAAATCCGCCAGCTTCAAAAGGAGTTGGAGAAAACCAAAGAACGTCTCGCCGAACGGCAGGAGAAGATCTCAAATCTCAACCAAGTCATCGGCGGCATCAAAACTAAACGAGAAGCCAATCAGAAAGTAGTCAACAAAATACGGCAACTGGTAAAAGGACCACCTGATGGATTTGCCGAAGCCGTAGAGGGCATTGTTGCTTCACAAGAAGAAAAGAAGCTCACCATCGACAATATCGCAGATGCTAAAGAGGCGGTTGAGAAAAAGATCCAGAATAAGATTAACGCCCAAACCAGCATCATCACTCAGGCAACAAATTTCCTGCTGCCCGAGATGCAGGCATTCCTGACCGCATACCCTGAAGAAACGAAGGATCTGAAGGCGGGAATCGAATACGGGCCAGGGTTCGTCAAATTGACTAACCAAATTGAAAAGGAACAGTTGCCCATCTACAAAGAACGCTTCTTTTCTCTCTTGAACCAGGAACTCATTTTGAGTCTGGCCGCATTCAAGAGCAAGTTAGAGCAGGACGAAAAAGACATAAAAGAGCGGATCGAGAATGTTAACGTCTCGTTGCGTAAAATCGAATTTACGCCTGGGACCTACGCGCGCGTGATCGTCGCCCCCGCGCGATCCGATGAAATTAAGGCATTCTTGGCTGAATTGCGGGCTTGTCTGTCGAGCGGCATCCAACCAGACGAAGCTGAATTAAAGCGCATTTTTGAACAGATCCGAAAGCTCATTACACGGTTTGACAAAGAGCCCGAGTGGACCAATCGCGTTACGGATGTCCGCAACTGGCTCGACTACGGCGTAAAACGGCTGTCGGAGCAGGACGGAAGCGAGGTGGAATACTACGCCGGGTCCTCCGGGAAATCCGGCGGGCAGAAAAGCTTTCTTGCGTTCATGATTCTCGGCTCCGCCATCACAGCTCAATATGGCCTCACCGGCAATGGCGATGATCGAGATTGTTTCCGCGTCATCGCCGTCGATGAAGTGTTCGGTAAGACTGACGAGGCATTTTCACAACGTGTTTTGGAGCTGTTTAAGAAGCTCGGCCTCCAACTCATCATCGTTAATCCGTTCGACGCGAAATCTCGGATTGTCGAGGATTATGTTCATAGTTACCACCTCGTGACGGAGCGGGATAACGAATCGACGTTGAAACGTGCGTCTCGGGTTGAGTATGAAGCCGCTCGGAATTAACCTGTGCTCACGCCAGATCAAATCAAGGTAAAGGCAGAACGCAAATACCAAGACGTTCTCAAAGCCATTGTTTCGGGCGAACCCATGTTTCCCCTCCTCGTCCGTTTTGGTCAACCGTCGCCAGCCGAGGATTTCGCTAAGCTTAAGCAAGAAATTGAGGAGTTAGCCGACGGGAATTTCGGTTATCAGATTGAATACGAGACAGTGAATACTCGGCGTTGGGGCAGACAACGATTGCCAGTTCAAATCAGATTCGACACGGAAAGTCAGTATCTGGTGGCGCTCAAGAAAACCGCCGAAGTAGCTATCTTTCGCGAGAACATTGAGGAGTCGTTAAAGCGATTACCGCAACTAAAACCCTGGCTGACATCGCGCATAAAATGGGTGGTCGATTTCGCTACGGATTGGGAAGGCATCCTGAGGGTATGCGAATACTTCTTGAAGAATCCAAATCCAGGTCTTTACGTTCGCCAGCTTCCGATTCAAGTCCATACGAAATTCATCCAAGAGCACAGCGAGGTACTGACGAGTTTGCTACTGTTTTTACTACCCGAAGAAGCCAAGTGCCCGGCAGAGCGCTCCTTCGAAAAGAAATTCGGATTGCGACCCCTGGAACCTATGATCCGTTTTCGATCTCTCGATCCGGAACTGACTGCGAAGCTGCGGATGACGGAGAATCGGATGGGGCTCCCACTGGATTGCTTCCGCACCTTGCCGGCATCAGGATTGAACGTGATCATCGTAGAGAATCTGATGAATTTGGAATGCCTGCCGGAAATTGCAGGGACACTCGCAATATGGGGGCAAGGAAACGCTGCTGAACTGCTGCATCAAGTCGAGTGGCTTGCCCACTGTCATATTGTTTATTGGGGAGATATAGACGAACACGGCTTCCATATTCTTGCGCGGCTCCGAGCTCGTTATTCGGAGGTTCGTAGTGTAATGATGTGCATTGAAACATTACGGACTTTTCAGTTCCTGGCTGGACGGGGAGAGAAGACCGGGACCGTTCCAAGAAATCTTACCATAAGTGAAGGAGAGGCTTTCGTTCAAGTGCAACAATCGAGCAATCGTCTCGAACAGGAAAAAATACCTCTGGACTACAGCTGCAAAAAGGTATTGGAGGCTATGCAGAAAGCCTAAATTTCGGGGCAGCGCTTTGGGAAATACGGACTGATCCACAATTGCGAGAGTCGGAAGTGGCATAGCGAACGTTACGATTTGATTAAGAACTGCCCCTAAGTGAACTTACAGTATTTCTATCAAATGGCCCCTCGTGGAGTGACAATGATTGGTTTTAAAACTTGCGACTTCATGCAAAAACACCAGTCTTTTTCGGATCATCCAGTGGGCATATTCTGCGCTTATGCCAAAGAAATTAAACAACTGGTCTTACCAGCGTGTCACCGATTTCCTCAAAGAACACGGATTCATGTTTTTTGACGAACTCAAAGGGCGCAGGGTTTGGACCAAATTACAAGATGGTGAGCCGGATAAGTTCGTGGAACTGAACGTCAGGAGTGACAAGTATTCAGCGAGGACGATGAAAGGCATTATACGCCAGTCAGGCATTGTCGAGGAGGACTGGGTTGAGTGGGCTAGTTCATAACCGAAATGGCGCAGCGGGTTGTAAGTCTTTTTGATCTCACGTGCAATATGGTGAAGCCGTGGGCGGACGCCGGGTTCCTCTGCTATTGCGTGGATATACAGCACCCGGCCGGCGAGCATCGGCAGGGGAATATTGTCCGCGTGGGCGCCAACGTCCGTGAATGGCTGCCGCCATTCGGTCCAATTAAGATCTTATTCGCATTTCCTCCATGCACGGATGTGGCTGTCAGCGGCGCGAGGTGGTTTCGAGACAAAGGATTGCGGGCGCTGATTGACTCACTGGAATTGTTTGATGCCACCGTTCGGCTGGCGGAGTGGACCAAAGCGCCGTATATGATCGAGAATCCAGTGGTCACCGTTTCAACATACTGGCGAAAGCCGGATCACGCATTCAACCCCTGCGACTACGGCGGCTATCTCTCGCCGCCCGGAGACGCTTACACTAAAAAGACCTGCCTCTGGACGGGAAATGGATTTGTGATGCCGATACCGCGCCGCGTCGCCCCTGTCGAGGGCAGCAAGATGCACACGCTGTCGCCTTCACTGAACCGGGCATCACTGCGATCTGAGACACCGAGGGGCTTTGCGCAAGCGGTTTTTGAAGCGAATCGCGGAGCGGAAAAATCTCCACCGACGCCCGGAGGGATCTCGCAGCTAAAGCGAACAAATGATTGACGAGCCGTTCTCAATAGCACGATCGAGAAAATCCATGAGTTCCTTTCGCTTCATAACGTAGTGATCATGCCATTTGGCGATGCTGTTTTCGCTGGTTTTACTCACCAAGACATGATTCTCACGCAGTTCTTTTGCTGTCGGGCGGCGCTGCTGTGCGCCCACGATGCGCTCTCGGAGGCTCCGGAGGTTTTCGCCTTTCAATTCCTGGTCCTCGTCGAGAAGTGGGAGGACGTCTTTCCACCACGAAAGATTGAGGGTCCAAAGGACATTGCTCATGTTGTAAGAATCGCGAAAATACGCTTTAGCACCGTAACGATTGTTGTTTCCCCGTATATGCAGCTTTTTGATGTAGAGGTCTGCCCCCATGATAATGGCTCGGCCTTGGGCCAAAAGTATGGCTTCACGCCAAGCTATTTGAGATTAGTGGATAATGTGCCCGGAGAGGCGTACCGATCCTAACGTACCATTAAATTCCGTCAAACAGACCCGCGTCAAATCCGATTTGCTGGATACGATTGGACACGGGCGGAATATGTATTGTGCCGTGTGAACTCGTCGCGCGATTGGAACTGATTGACTTTAGCATTTTTGAGAAGCTACTCTTGAAACGTGTATTTCAGCTTGGCAGCATTGCAATAAGAACGCCGCAGCAAAACGATGATGCCTTACCCCCCACCGCAAGTCTTGATTGGACCCTATTTCGTCCGCACACCGGCGCTTGAGTCACCGTCGGCATCTGCGGTCAGCATTGGGGCTTCCCTAGAATTCTCGACGCCAAGTGCTTGCTATTCAATTCCGCTTTATCGGAAAGTTTGTTCTTACGATCCGGAAAAGTTCAATCTGAGCTCCATCGTAATTCATCCAAAAGATATCCCATGTGATGTTGAATACCGGCTGTTTTATTCTGTTGAATCGTCCGAGGGAACTTTTGTCCCATTGGACGCGGTGCTCGTCGGAATGGTGCATGATTTTACAATCGAACGATCGGCTTGGGACATCCTTGGCGATCTCGCTGAGACTTTGAGGCCCGCGTTTGATTGGCGCCGATTGCCAGGATTGCTAAAAGATTCCTTTGAACAGGATGGCTTCGGAATCTCGATGATTGATACATATGGGCGGTATGTGAAAGTTATTCTATCTTGGAGCCTGCCAGTTGAACGTGGAAAGGACGAGGAAGGCGCGGTATTGGTGTCTTGGATGGATTTTCGCCCGAAAGCTGACGGCACATTGGGATACGGAAGCTGGAAAGAGCCATTTAAGGACAGTTTTTCAAACGTCCTTTACCAGACTTTCCGTCGTAAAAACCATTCGCATCCAGTGGATCTTTTAAGCGAGTTCGGAAAGCGGAATTTACTCGCCTACTTTGAGTGGACACCCCTCGCTCGGATGACTCCCAAAGAGGCAAGAGTGGCCAGAGTTAAATTTATTTCTCAAAATCCAGACTTAAAATCGAATCCCAAACAGCTTGCTGAAAAACTTCGAGCTGCTGGTTTATATGCATCCTCCACGAGTCTTCATCAAGTGTTGAAATTTCTCCCCTCGTTGATTTCAGAAAGCGATGTAGGGCAGGAGCCTTAAAACCACTACTGCGTCAGCCTCATTAGTCACAGCGGTCCCCGTTACCCGTACCCCGTAAAAACAAAACTGATTCGGGCTTTTGCTTTTCTCGCCAGCGCGGAAACAACCCAGGCGCCAGTCCGATCAGGAAAATCGTTAGTCCGACAGCAACCCACGGACTTTCAGCAACTCCGCGAAGAAGACTCGATGCCGTATGTTGGCAATTTCGACCAAACAAATCATACGGCTTTGGGTTTGATAAGACTTCGCGGACACGAATCTCGACCTGGTTGGGTTCGGCGCCCGTAACGTTGATTCGCCGAAACGTGTTCACCCTTCTCAGGGGTATTGTGAAGGACGGCGTTGTAGCCGATGACTACGCCCTCGTGCTGAATAGTGTCAACGCTCGGGCGACTTGCAACGGCGTCTTCCCGTTAAATTGTTCGAAACCTGTGGAAACATTCACGTCGGGCACAGGTAAATGCATGGAGGCTACTCCAGCGGTGGCCGCTGGATGCTGCTCAACCACTTTATCGTGGTTTGGCAGTTCCATAGCGATATTAAGGAACTAATTGCATTGTTTTTCAAGTGCGGATCCATACGGTAAGGGATGGGGACTCATCCGAGAAATTTTCCACCGTCTCGATCCGTTCATGGTTGTGCATCGACGCAAACCGGCCTTGTTTCTTGGCTGGCAAGCGATAAACTTTCGACGTGTCAGCCCAAAGTCAGGCGGTTTGTCAACCCTTTCCGGTGCTTTTCCGGGATCGCTGCCGTCCCCTGGTTCCTATCATCATTCACAGGACCAATCGCTGATTTGAAATGGCCTCGATGAACGAACCGGAAAAGTGCGATTTGGGTATTTTGACGGTGATCCCCATCGAGCGGGAGGCGATGCTTGCCGCCTTTGGCATCGATAACAAAAATGCACAAAACCGCCGTGGGGTGCTTTATTGGAGAATTTCATTGAATTTTGATCCCACGGCCCCGCCTTTTAACGTCGTGATCGGCTTTTGTGCCGAAGCGGGTAGTGTGAGTGGAGCGTTGCGCACGGTTCGATTCGTGCAAGATTTTTCTCCTGCGCTGTTGATCTTGGCGGGGATTTCTGCAGGTCAAAAGGGGAAATATTTGATGGGTGACGTTGTTTATGGCTACGAGATCGCCGATTTGGTAATGGGACAGGTCGAGGACGGTGAAATGACCATCCGACCATCGATCACACCGTACCCCAAACAAGTTGCACAGCTCATCGGCTCGTTCAAATGCTCCCCCGACAAATTAAAATCGGAAACAGTCCGAATCTTAAAGGCACTCAAAAAAATGCATGTTCGGCCCCGCGACCAGAAGAGGGCAAAATGGTTCAAAAACCACGTCGCTCCGGGGCCGAATGTGCACGATTGCGTCATCGGATCGGGCAACTTGCTCGTGAGAGATGGCAACAAATTTCCCGAATATCAAAAAATTCACCCAAAAATCACAGCGATTGAAATGGAAGCTGCGGGATTCGTTCGTGCACTTAAGGACATGAAGCCGGAACAACCGTGGCTTGTCATACGGGGAATCTCAGATTTTGGCGATTCCAAGAAAGATAAAACATTTAACGCCCAGCCCTATGCCTCGGCCTCTGCCGCCGCTTACGTTAAACTCTTGGCCGGCGAAGGTCTCATCCGGTTGCTTTTTGGCAATGCTCAACCTCTCTCGCCGGGCCCGAGTGCAGCCTCACAAATGTCCACTATGGTAGGAGGACAAAAAGCAATTAATTTCGCGTCCGAAATCTCCGTTGGTGCTATAGCTGGCAGCAACACAGACGCACTTTCTTTGGAAATCGAGAAACTTCGATCCGATTTCGTCAGAGCGCCAACACTGGCGGTTGTTCAAAAGCTGCGTGAAATTCGCGACAGGGAAAGCTGGCGAAAAGCTCCAGATAAAGTGCAAGCACTTGCACTTGTTCTTGAATTTGAAGCAGTCCTCGCATGCCATGAACCTATAACTCGTGCTGAGAGCATACTTGCCGATTTAGAAAAGCTAGGTGCGGCCACACGGGGCATTCGCGTCCGGCTGTCGGCTAGACGTAACGGCCCTAATACTGCGGTAGGCGAACTTAGTTCGCCGAAAAATCTAGAGGAGTGGAACCTGCGGATGTCTATGCTGCTTCAGTCGGGGAAAAGCAAAGATTTGCTTGAGCAATTTGGCGCACCGCCCGAAGGTGTCGGTCCCGATTCCGAGTCCCGGAGACTTCGTGCCCTCGCGCTGATGTTGGATTCGCAATTGGGTGCGGCAGCACAAGAGATTGCCCTGGCTCGCCAAAGTAAGCCTGAGGCTTTTGGAATTCGTTTTGCTTCTTCGGTTTTGGACTATTATACGGTTCTCTCACCCGGAGCTCCACGAGAAGTTTTTAAACTTGGCCCTATACCCATTCCACTCGGTATGGTGAAAACCGATGCCGCGAGCGTCCAAAAGCTCAACGAAGCTGCCGCAGAATTCACGTCGCTATCCGAATTAGTCGCTGCGGACAGTTCCTTACACACTGAACTACGAGTGTGGCGCTTGGCTTGTCTCGCGAACAACGTCGATCGGCAGAGCGAGGGTCGAGATGAATGTTTGAAGTTGCTTGAGCTGGACTCGGGCAACGCCATCGTCCTGCAATGGGGCCAAGAACGACAATATCTCAAAGACGTGGCAGGGCATATCTCTGAGTTAGCATCCAAATTGAACGTTCAGATATGAGCGCCCATCTCACTCAACTATTTAGTTTGCTCTATTCTGAGCGTAAAATCGAGGAATTGCTTAAGGCAGTTGATCAAACACGCGACCGGATGGAAAAGGCCGGGGAGGGTAATATTTGGAAAACGTGGCGTGTGATCGCGCTTTCAAGTCGAGGGGATTTCGTTGAAGCAGAAGCCGTTATTGAAACGATAAGCGGTGATTTCGCGACGGAGGCAAAACGCGTGTTAATTACCGAGAGGGCTCGACAGACGAAGGACTGGCAGGCGGTGATAGAATTTTTGGAAGAGCAGTGGATCAAGACGGGGGCTGCGGGGGATCTGCTCGCGCTTTGCGAAATACATCTGGAAAGTGGAACACCTCAATTCATAGCGGATCATGCGCACGAGCTCGTGGAGCGCATCGCAACACCCGCCGCGCTACGTCTCGCACTTGCCGGAGCCGCAAGAGCCGAAAATCGAAGCCTATGTCTTGAACTACTGCAAAAATTTGCAGGCCTCTTTCCTGACGGCAAACTTCCGACAGATCTTCGTCGGCTCCGTATCTCATGTGAAGAATCACTAGGCTTACTTGGGGAAGCGGCGAAAGATGCCGAAGAACTCGTTCGTGAGGAAGCCAGCGCCGAAAACTTGTCTGTTTTGTTCCGCGTACGAGTCGCTGCAGGCGATCTCAAAGCGGCAATATTTCCCGCGCGAGAGTTAGTTCATTCAAAAAAAACTCCGACCCACATCCTTGTTCAAATCGCCTCTGTAATGAGACTAGAGGATAAAGCTCTGGCTACTAAAGCACTTGAGGAGGCAGCGGCTCGCGACAACATCGACCCGGCACCACTCGGTCTTGCAACCATTACCGCTGCTCAGTTGAACCTTGAAGAGTTACTGCGCCAATTCATTCCTAAAATGGCAACTGAGGCTGCCAAGGAAGGAGCGATTTTCCGCACTGCTTCTCTTTCCGAAATGCTAGAAATGCATCGGATCGGTCAGGAGCAATTTGCCAGGGCAATTGAGGAGTGGCGTCACGGGAAGATTCCCATTCATTTGTTGCGTAGATGGACAAATTTACCGCTCGCCAGCTGGTCTGCCCTTGCGCTGTCAAATTCATCCAGCGAAGGACGCATTTCGTCCGCAGGTCCTTTATTTTTTCGGCACGGTGCTCGGGGCTCAAATCTGCCAGACAACCGCGGCATAACCAAACTTTATGTGGATATCACCGCTCTTCATATAGGATTCCAATTAGGCATTCTACCTTTAGTGGAAAAGCATTACGGACCACTTTTTCTGCCGCCTGCGGCGAGACGATCTCTCGTACAACAGGCAGACGACTCAAATCGAAACCAACCCAATCTAGTTGAAGCGCATCATGCAGTGGCTCAATTGCTCGATTCAGGACGCATTGAGGTATGGCCCCCTCCGAAAATAACTGTTGAAGAGGCGATTGGATCCGAGAGTTTGCCTGGAATTTGGTGGAAGGAACTCAACGAAGCAGCGCGAAGAGGAGGTTTACTAGTCGACTACTGGCCGAAATTACGTCGCGACAATCCTCCGTTCGAGCCATCGGGAGAGATCCTTGCACATGTTACGAGCGCGGCACAAATTTTGAAAGTGTTGGCTCGCGAAGGAAGAATCGAAAATCACCAAGTTCTCAAAGCGAGTGAAGGCCTAACGGCGATATCGCAGACTGTAAGTGAATTACCTCTGCCCAAATTAGGACAGCCGCTTTTATTGCAGGGGAATATTGCAGAGCAACTTGCAAGCTTTGGCATTCTCGACGCGACATCGGCGGCATTTCGGTTGGTCATGACTGAACCCGACGTGATTGCCCTTCGTGTTGAGGTATCACGACATAAAAGCTGGCAGCGCGTATCTGAACATCTTCGCGAATTACGCGAGTATATATTGGCTAGCGCACATTACCACACGATTGTGCTTAAGGATGTCGTCCCATCCAAAAGTAATTTGAAGTTTGAGGACCCTGCAGAAGAGTGTTTGACTGAATTATTGCAAGCTGAACCCGGAGAGGGACGTTTTGTTTGGATTGATGATCGCAACATAAGTGGATTTCAAGGCTGCGGCAAAGTTCCTATTATTACTACCTTGGAGTTGATAAACGAGTTGTTGCGAACTCAAAAAATCGGACAAGAACAGTATCACGCAATCTTGCACAAGTTGCGTACTTCGGATTTTAGATATATTCCGGTTACACGGGAGGAAATTATTTACCATTTGAATCACGCCTCAACGCAAGGAGGTCGAATTATTGAAACACCAGAACTAGCGGCACTAAGGCAATATTTCGCACGCATTTTGTTAGACAACAGTGCGCTGCAATTCCCTCCGGTTGAAGCACTCAATCCTAATAAAATGGGGGAAACGCAGATCGTAATGGGGTTGTTTCATGCTACATCCGAGGCCCTGATAACAATTTTTACCGAGGATTCGAGCAACCCATTAGAAACACAATTTGCGCAAGCAGATTGGATACTTGCGAATCTGTGGTTAGAACCAGGGCATCTCGCACCTGCACTAGGCCGACCGATTCCACAAAACGAACATACTGCTAAGCTGCTGGGTATTGGCGACAGTTTGCTAGTTCATAGAGCAATCGGAAGTCGGAGGCTTAACGGAAATCAAAGAAAGCATTATTTCCAATGGCTAGAAAATCGTGTTTTTGCTGACGAAAGTCGTGCCAAGAACGTGGCAAAGCATGTGAGCCGCACGCTCGAAGGCAAATTTTGGCGTCGGGGCAAAAACGCTACTGAACGCAAAATCTACGCTGCCATAATGTCAGATTGGTTCGTGGCGCTTCCAGAAAAAATTTCAAGAGGAGTCACACTTTCCGGCAAAACCAGACAGGTCCTTGGAATATCCAATCAATCGACGATCACTATTGATGACCTGCAATTCGATTCCAAAAACTTTTGGAAAGCAGTGGAGAGCGCATACTGTGGAACCCCTCGATCAATCGATTCGCTTGATGACACGCAAAAATTTGATGTGGCTTTAGTTTTAGAGAATACCCCCCGGATTTTGACACTTACGCAAAAAGGCACCCCCAAGTCACTCAGAATTCAAGCTGATGTTTTGAGTTTGCTTGAACCAACTAAGAAAGAGCGAATCGAATTTTTGAAGATGCATCCGGAGTGGTTCGACGGTTTTGGAAATAAAGCAATCACTGAAATACAGCGAGTTGCTGACATTAAAAGTTTTACCGATAGGGTCTTTGCCGTCGAAGCGGCAAAGAAAACCTCAGCATGGCATTACTATGCAAACCTACAGGCAATTTGTTTGTCGAAGACCGGCCCCAATCTCGAACAAATGGCACCGCCAGAGCCATTCGTTCTTGCCGCATACTTGCGGCTACCGGGCCGTTTCAAGGCGAATAAAATTTCAGAGTTATTTGAAGGCATTGCAACAAAACTTTTATCCGAAGTTGGTTTGGCACAAGCCTTTGCGAGACTGGCAACATTGCCTCGAGAATTGCCGAATCCCTTAGTCGAGTGCTTTAAGCGACTATCATCTAACGATAAGCGTAACTTTGTTAACGAAGTGAATTCACGTTTTGGAACGCCCCTGTTACAACTGCATTTACTTTATTTGATTTTACAAGGGGGAAAAGACTTCCAGCAAGAAGCCACAAAATTAGCATCTGCACTGCTCAGCGATGACCAGGTCCGAGAAATGTCTGCTCTTTTGAGGGTGGTATCTTGGAGTTGGTCTCAGTTGAAACTCGAGTCAAATCAAGACGACACGGCGGGAGTTCGCCATCTTGTGATGTCATGGACTCATGGTTCGCATCTTTTCGGAATGCTTCGGAAGATTAGCGATGCGGAAACGATTTTCGGCTTCATGCGACGATATGGTCCTCTGACACGCAGCCCACGCGAGTTAATTGTTCGCATGCATGGGGAGGACGATTGTGTTTTTCCTCACAAGGTGCAACCTAATGTCCTGCTTGTGACGGGTGTCGGATTGGCATTGCACAGAGCGAATCAAATGGCAAATGAACTCGACCCTTCTCTAATACCGATGGCGCGGAATTTGTGCTTTCACGAACGAGATTCTATTCAGCTTCCACAGACTGGATGGATGAGTGTGCCCGGATTGATGCCCGATGCAATCGGCTCATTTTTAGGAATCGACCGTCAAATTGTTCTAACTCCCTTATTGGGAAGTGATTTGACCATGGCTCTGTCAACCGAACGGATGATAACTGAAATTGGAAACTTGCTGTCGGCTCTCGAAGAAAATCCCAATCAGGACTCTGTTTGGCTTCTACTCGGTGCTTTCCTTATGACGCAAAAGTGTCCGTATCCTTTTCAGGAAAGGCTAAAAAAACTCATCGAATCAATCGACTGGAACAAGCTTATTTTAATCGAGCAGGCTCGCACTATTGTGACTATTGCACTTGCCACCCAGGCGTGGTCAGCAGGAGGCGCTGATTTCGCTGAGCAAATGCGGTTGAAAATAATCGAAAACGCTCGACTATTTTCGCATTCAGATGAAACCGGTTTAAATCGTCAAGCTCGGTCGATTTTACTGTCCGTCGAAGCTCTTGCGCGGCAAGCGCCACCCCAGAACGCTAGCCATATCTTTTCGAGCGCTCTCGCCAGTTGTATTGATGTTTGGCCGGATCTGGCCTCTCAAATTCCGGGATTGCTGCAGTTGTTAGGCTTGCCGGACGATCAACTTGTAAATATTTGGCCGTGTATTTTACGGGCAAGGCACTTTGCTAAGGCGCGAAAAGCTCCAACCGAGGACGAAGATTCCGAATCTTTGTTTTGATTCAACTGGCCGGGCCGCTATCAATCTTCTGGGATACGATAGCAAAGAGGGCAATCAATCCTTTGAAACCGACGATGTTTCGTCAATTATGACCGATGCAATATACGTCAAAAATGGAGAAGCTGGCGCATGGACTGGCTTAGACGAAGAAAAAAAGAATAAAGAAAAGCGCGCTAAACAACGTCTTAACAAAGAACGCGTTCCAAAATGACTGCGAAAAGGTTTTTAGGCAAAAAAACGACGAATGAATAACATTTTGCCACTTTACGCAATTTTCCAGTCTCCCTTAATTTTTGGAATGATCTATATTTTCCTCACTGCCCAGCGCAGGAAAAATCTCAGAGATCGTCCCACAGAAGCTTCGCCAGAAGTGATATACATCCCTGACATTTTTCCAGGTATTGTGGTAAAATGTTCGAACATCGTCTCGCATCCCGCACAATCCGGGACTCGCAATGGGGACGAGTCCATTTGATCCAGGTGTCACGCGGGTATTTTCAAGTTCGATTTCTGCAATTTCACTTTTTTCACCCAAATGAGAATTCTGGATGATGAAGAACGGTTTTCTGGCTTCAATGCTGAGGATTTTGTCTTTCAGGATTAAGTTCGATCCAACGGTGGAAAGAATCGCCTTTTTCGTCTTTGTGTCACCTTTGGTGAAGCGTTCCCGCACGGTGCACGCGAATTCAAACGTGTTTTCGGACAGTTCCAACCATTGCTTGGCGCGGTTTCCGGCGTCATTCAGCATTTCCTCCAGCGCTGCCTTTTCTTTGAGCAAATGCCCGCGCTGTTTCCCGTATTCATCATCCAATAGCAGGCTGCCATCAACGTTGTCAGGAGACGTTTTGAGCTTCACCAAGTTGTCAATCTGGCGGACGCAATTAGTGTAAGCCTTCTGCTGCGCCTGAATGATTTCATTTCGGTTTGCCTGCTCCTTTTCGTGCAATTCATGCAGATATTTCAGCGCGCAATCTTTGAACTTTTCGGAGATCTGAATGCGACCAAGGAATTCGTCTATCTGCTTTTCAAGCATTTCTGCGCTCACGGCCTTCTGCGGGCAGGACGGGTTTTTGCTCTTGGAACAGTGGTAGTAGGAATAGCGGGGAAATGTGGCGTTCTTCATGTCCTCCATGGCGGTTCCGCAGCGCGGGCACGCTTTTTTGCTCCGGAAGGCGAATTTGAAATTGCAATGGCTGCAAACGACCTGGTGCTTCTCTTCGGCCGTGACCATGCGGCCGCAGTCGCCGCACTTGATGAGGCCGGCGAAAGGGAACTCACGGCGCGACTGAGGCCGGGGATTGCCTTTTTTACCGAGAAGCGTCTGCACCCGGTCATACTCCGCGGCAGTGATCATTGGCTCGTGCTTTCCCTGATAGAAGTTACCGCTGCCTTGGGGATATTCAAATTGGCCATAATAAAAGGGCTGGGCGAACATGCGGTAGATCACGGCCCGGGGAATCGACTTGCCGCCGGTTTTGCGGCTCTGACGCGTCTTGAACTTCCAATCCTCGTTGGCGATGCGGAGAATTTCAGCCGGAGTATACAGCCCGGTCAACATGAGTTCCCACATCTTTCTAACGAGCGGGAAACGCTCCGGGTCCTTGACGAGGATGCTTTCGCCGGTGGCCCTCACCCTGCTATTTAAATATCCGATCGGCGCCAGACCGGGAAACCAGCCGTTCTGGATCTTCGCTTTGAGTCCGCGCTTCACGTTTTTGCTCAAATCATCGACATACTTCTGCGCCATGCCGAATTCGATATACATGAGGATGATGTTGTCATCCTCGCGGGCGAAGGTCTGCGCCGGTGTGATCACCTTGATGCCATGCTGCTTGATGGCCCAGATGACCGACCCGCCATCGACCGGGTTTCTCGCCAGGCGATCCAGCTTCCAGCAGATGACGCCAGCCGCTTCGCCGCGATACAGGCGCTTCATCATGTCGTTGAACACCGGCCGCCCCGGCTCCTTGGCGGACTTCGATTCTTTGAATATCTCCGCGACCGGCAGCTTCAATTTTGCGGCGATCTCCCGCAGCTCATGCACCTGCGATTCAATCGAAAGCACCTGCCGGTCCTCGGCTTCGATTGATTTGCGGCAATAGATGAAATATCCGGGCATGAAAGTGGAATGAAACGGAAGCAATGGCCCTCCCAGGAAGGGTACACCATGCTAACGTACCAATAATTCCCGTCAAATGACGCGGTTAAAAAGAAGCCTCCGTATCGTTTCCATCAGGACTTGGCCGGGTCAAGATCCCGAAAAAGCGGAGTAGCCGCATGGCCATTTCCTGAACCTCGTCATCAGACAGAACCGTGCCGAACTCGGCTTTGTAATGGGCTTTGAACTCCTCTATGGCCTCGCGGCTCAATTGTTTTGGTGTTTCCATGCCTCAACTCTACGCGTGGATCGAATAGCTCAAAGACTGGAGCTTTTGCGCAAAGTAGCACACGGTAATTTGACCAAAATGGAATAATATGTTGTAATATAGCGTCACCGAGCCGGATATGGCCCGGTATTTTCGTAAAACTTGCCACTTTACGCAAAAAGTCCACCCGTGTGGTTTTCCCGGATTCCGATAGTGTAGGCCGATCGCGTGTTCAGTTTTGAGCCTCAACACCCATGCCCTCGCCTCAGCTTTCAAATTATCTGCGGTCAAACAGGAAACGTATGGCTTTGTCACAAGGCGACGTGGCTTTTCTGCTGGGTCACAGAAAAAGCAGCCAAGTATCGCGCTACGAGAATTCCGAACACCTGCCCAATCTCGAAGCAGCCCTCGCGTATGAGGTCATCTTCAAAAGTCCGCTCAGTGAAATATTCGGTGGATTATATCAGGACATCGAGCGGGGAGTGTCTGAACGTGCGCGGATTCTCGCATCAAAAACCAAGAAAGACGGCAGTGTTGCCAAACGCAAGCTGCTCGCCAATCTGAGCGCGGTTGATGATTAACGGATCAAAGATGAATCAAATACTTCCAACATATCCCCGCATTTTGGCAATCGTTCCGTCATCGAGCGGTTTCGGCCTCGCCGTTGTCGAAGGCGTGAATTCGCTCGTGGGCTGGGAAGTCAAACGCGTGAGAGAGGATCTGAACGACGGCTGCATCCGGAAGATCAAAAAAGCGATTGCGTTCTATGAGCCACACGTGATCGTCGTGGAGGAGGGAACCATGCGCTCTGCACGGATGCGCGCACTCATGAAACGAATCGCGGTGCTCGCGAAGAAATGCGGTGTTCAGGTCGTGGTGCTGACCAAGGAGCAAGTGAGGAAAACGTTCTTTTCTGAGGGTTTAGGCAGCAAAGACGCGCTCGCCGAGATTATTGCACAAAGATTTCCTGAAGAACTGGCGGGGGATCTGCCGCCGAAACGCAAAGAGTGGATGAGTGAGGACCATCGGATTCCGATGTTCATGGCGGTGGCGCTCGCTCTGGCGTTCCGTCGCGTCCATAAAACGCTGTCGGATGTGGGAACGCGAGGCCGACTTTTCTGATTTTCTGAAAATCGCAACGAATTCAAACCCCGATTCGGCGTAAGCCGCTGATACACAAACGAATTTAGTGATTGACGGTCGGCTGGGGGGGGGGGGGAACATA
>Ga0134128_10003009_pt1 | contig 20650 bp, 13 predicted proteins | sample KB31754_FD_96462 | JGI IMG/M metagenome (GOLD analysis project Ga0134128, IMG submission 96462) | Terrestrial soil microbial communities with excess Nitrogen fertilizer from Kellogg Biological Station, Michigan, USA - KB3-175-4 | ecosystem: Environmental > Terrestrial > Soil > Unclassified ...
GGGTATCCACTTTGCGATAAGCTAAAAAGAACACCAGCGGAAAGATCAGCAACGCGAACAGGGTAGCGCATATCAAACCGCCGATGACTACCCGCGCTAGCGGGCGGGAGCTTTCGGAGCCGATGCCGGTGGAGATCGCCGCAGGCAGCAGACCGATGGTCGCCATCAGGGCCGTCATCATCACCGGACGGATGAGTTCGTTGACCCCTAGTTTGATAGAGCTGTACAAGGGGCTTTCGCTATGCCGGATGCTCTCCAGGTTGCGCTTGAAGGCGGTGATAAGCAGAACGCCTTCGAGGATACAGATGCCGAAGAGGGCGATGAAGCCGATGCCTGCGGAGATGCTGAAATTCGTACCGGTGATCAGCAGGGCGAGGATGCCGCCTACGACCGCCGTGGGGACGTTCAAAAAGACCAGTCCCGCGTCCTTGAGGTTGCCGAACATCGCGAAGAGCAGCAGGAAGATGAGCAGGAGACTCACCGGGACAACCTGCGCCAATCGTTTGGAGGCGCGTTGCTGGTTCTCGAAATCGCCCTGCCAGACCATGCTATAGCCTTTTTTCAGATGGACGACCTGGTCGACCTTCCCCTGTGCCTCGGCGATGGTACTGCCCATGTCGCGGCCACGGATCGAGAATTTGACGGCGGAATAACGGCGGTTCTCATCGCGGAAGATCAGGCAGGGGCCGGTCTTCTGCGTGATGTTCGCAATCTCGTGGACAGGAACCTTGGAGCCGCTTTGTGTCGGGACCAGCAGATTGCCGATATCCGCCTGGGTCGCGCGGAACTGTTCGGGGAAGCGAATGCGGATATCGAATTTCCGGATGCCTTCATAGAGCTGGGTCACGGCCTTACCGCCGATGGCCATCTCGATAACCGCGTTGGCGTCGGCGGTGCTCACGCCATAGAGCGCCATCTTACTTTGGTCCAGATCGATGTCCAGCTCGGGCTGACCGATATTCTTGATGACGCCGAGGTCTTCGATGCCTTCTACCGTCTTGAGTTGCCTATACACCGCATTAGCCTGCGCTTCCATATAGTTCAGCGAATCGCCGTAGATCTTGACGCATATCGAGCCTTTGACGCCCGATACCGCTTCCTCGACGTTGTCCATGATGGGCTGCGAGAAATTGAGGTCGGCGCCGGGGATGATGGACAGGGCCTTGCTCATGGTATCGATGAGTTCTTCCTTGGTGATCCTCGGGTTCCACTCTTCCTGGGGGTACAGCAGGACGCCAAATTCGTTGTTATAAAAACCGGCGACGTCGGTGCCGTCATCGGGACGGCCCGTTTGCGACATGATCCGCCGCACCTGCGGGAATTTCATCATGATGGCGCGCATTTGATCCGCTTTTGCCACGGAGGTATCCAGCGAAATGCTATAGGGCAGGGTGGCCCGCACCCAGATCGAGCCTTCATTGAGCTCCGGCAGGAATTCGGTCCCCAGGAAAGAAAAAGCGTACAGGCCGATGATGATCCCGACGCTCGTAACGGCCAGGGTCAGCCGTTTATGCTTGAAATTAAAGCGAAAGATGCGCATGGTGAACGCCGTTAGGAAATGCACCACCGGGTTGCGTTTTTCTTTCACATTTTTCCGCAGCAGCACGTTGACGAGCACGGGTACCAGGGTAAGGGTAAAGATCAGGGCTCCCAGCAAGGCGAAACCGAGGGTATAGGCGAGCGGGGAGAAGAGCTTGCCTTCCACCTTTTGGAACGAGAAGATCGGCAGCAGGGCCGTAATGATAATTATTTTCGTGAAGAAGATGGCCTTGGCCAGCTCGGCCCCCCGTTTCCGGATCATGCCGAGCTTGGACAAGTGGTTGAACCGTTCCATGCCCACTTCATGCGCTTTTTTATCCAGCAGCACGAATAGCCCTTCCACCATGACCACGGCGCCGTCGATGATGATGCCGAAGTCGATGGCGCCCAGCGACAGCAGATTGGCCGACATGTGCATCAGGTTGAGACAGATAAAGGCAAAGAGCAGGGAGAGCGGGATGATGATCGAGACGATAAGCGTCGTCCGCCAGTTGAACATGAACAGGGAGACAATAAGCGTCACCAGCAGGATGCCTTCTATCAGGTTGTGCAGCACGGTATGCGTAGCATATTTGATCAGGTCTTCGCGGTTGTAAAAGGGGACCAGCTTGGTATCCGAAGGCAGGATGTGGTCGTTGAGCCGTTCTACCGCTTCTTTAATTCCTTTGATAACGACGTCGGGATTCTCGCCCTTGCGCATGAGGACGATGCCTTCCACGGCATCCGGGTTGACACGGAGGCGGCGGTGACCCGCCTGGGACGTCGTAGACGACCCGCCCGAAGGGCCGACATTAGCCTTGTTGCCGGAGGGACCAGCGGTGTCAGCGGCCTCCTCGATTGCGTCGGTGCGGGCTACTTCGCCAAGACGGGGCAGGTTGGAGACCTGGACATCGGCAACGTCTTTGACGAGCACGGGGATGCCGTTGTTGTTCTCGACGATGATATTCTTGATCTCATTGATGTCGTTCAGGAGTCCGATGCCACGGACGACATAGGCCTGCGAGTTCTTATTGATGACGTCGCCGCCGATGTTGATATTGCTTTTGGAGACCGCGTTATAGACATCCAGCGGGGTGATGCCCAGGTTGTTCAGCACCTGGGGGTTCACCTGGATCTCATAGGTCTTGACCATCCCGCCGAAGCTCACGATGTCGGCTACACCGGGGACGGCCCGCAGCTCGCGGTCGACTACCCAATCCTGCAAGGTTTTGAGCTCGCGGGGGTCGCGGAAGCTGCTCTCGATGGTATAACGAAAGACCTCGCCGGTAGGACCGGTGGGCGGCTGGACATCGGGATCGACATTATCGGGCAGATCGGCGTTGTGCAGGAGGTTATTGACCTGTTGCCGTGCATAGGTGTCCTGGACGTCGTCGTCGAAGATCAGGGTTACTACCGAAAGTCCAAAGATGGTCGTGGAGCGGAGACTGGTCTTCCGCTGGACGGGGTTCATCGCCAGCTCGATGGGAATGGTCACGAATTTCTCCACCTCTTCGGCGCTTCGGCCCGGCCATTGGGTGATAATCGTGATCTCCGTATTGGTGACGTCGGGAAATGCCTCGATGGGCATGTTCTTGAACGTAATGACGCCGTAAACGACCAATAGGGCGGAAGCGAAAAATATAAAATACTTATTCTTGAGGGAAAATGCGAGAATCCCTTTGAAAACTTTATTCATCAGTCAAGAGCTTGCGGCAATGTAGCTATACGCTTGTGAACGATTGGTTAATCGGTGGTTAAAACTACAGATTTTATCAAACAACTCAATAATAAAACGAGTGGAAGCGGAAGCCTTGTACTTCGTTCCATTCGAGTGCGGGAGCCGGGGTCTTTATGGTCCTGTTGACCTTCAGGAGTGTGGCCGCCAGGGGGGAGAGGCCGTCGAGGCGGTAGAGATCGGTGTCGAATGAGAGATAGAACTGGCGGTAACGGCGGAAATAGGGGACCGTTTTTCCGTTGACTTCGGTGGGATTGGTCACGGCCCCTACCATGCCTTCCGCTCCATAGCCGGCGGCAAGGTTGAGCCATTGCGGGAAATGCGCGGAGGAGGGCAGGAAAGACGCTAGGTTGAAGGAAAGCCAGTAGCTCTGACCGTTGTAGTCTTTGAGCATCCGCTGGGGGAAGTTGCCGCCCAGCTCCGCGGGATAATACTGGGGGAAGAGGGTCGCGTGATAGGAATACTTAAGACTGATACGCTGTCCGCCCCATAGCAATTGCTGGCCTTCATAAAGCGCGCAGCCGGCGAGGTTAGCGATCATGTCACCGGGCGAGAAGCCCCATTTCGTGGAATGCCCGTCCATGATCTCGATCATGCTCATAAAGGCCAGACCGGTGGCGGTGCCGATGAGGGATGCCGTACTGGCGCGAACCCCGCCCCAGCGAAGGACATCGCTTTGGATGGCGGCGATATTATAGGCGGTGGTGGCATGGCCGACTTTGTCGACATTCAGCCATTCGTTGTTGTCGTTAAAGTAGTGGAATTTGCTATGCGGAAATTTCTTATACCAAAGATAGTTGAGCCCGATGGTGACCACGGTGCCGATGGCCGATTCCACGATGATGGTTCCGGCGACGCGTCCAGTATTGTAATGATCGGCGGGTCGGAAAAACTCCTGGGCGGAGAGTCGGGACCGGGAACCGGTAAGCAGCAGACAGGTGAAGAACAAATGCGCGGTGCGCCTTTTCATGCCAGTAAAGATAAGTAAAAAACCCCCGCTTGCGCGGGGGATTGTATCAGTGCTGGTCTACCGGACCCTGGTGTTTGGTGTCTACTTTACGGTAGGCCCAGGCGAAGATCAGCGGGAACACGAGCAGCGAGAAGATCATCGCACAGAGGATACCGCCGATGACTACCCGCGCAAGGGGCCGCGAGCTCTCGGAGCCGATGCCATGCGAGATGGCTGCCGGGAAGAGGCCGATGGCCGCCATAAGCGCTGTCATCATCACGGGCCTGATCCGGGAATTGACCCCCAGCTTGATGGCCGTATACAGCGTATGGCTTTCGTTGTGCATGTGCTCCAGGTTATGTTTGAACACGGTGATCAGCAGCACGCCGTCCTGGATACAGATACCGAAGAGGGCGATAAAGCCGATACCCGCCGAAATGCTGAAGTTGGTCCCCGTGAGATGCAGCGCGGCCACGCCGCCGACGATGGCGAAGGGGACGTTCAGGAAGACCAGGCCGGCGTCCTTGAGATTGCCGAACATCACGAACAGGAGGAGGAAGATCAGCAGGAGGCTAATGGGCACGACCTCTTCCAGTCGTTTTGTGGCGCGTTGCTGGTTCTCGAAATCACCCTGCCACACCATCGAATAACCTTTCCTGAGCGACACCACCTTGTCAACTTTATCCTGTGCTTCGGCGATGGTGCTGCCCATGTCGCGGCCGCGGACCGAGAATTTGAGCGCGGCATAGCGTTCGTTGTCATCGCGGAAGATGAGGCAGGGGCCCGTCTTAAAGGCGATCGAAGCGATCTCCTTGATGGGGACCTTGGAGCCGCTTTGCGTCGGCACCATGAGATTGCCGATATCGTCCACGTTGGCACGGAATTCGGCCGGGAAACGGATGCGGATATCGAAGGTCTTGATGCCTTCGTAAAGGGTGGAGGCAGCTTTACCCCCGATGGCCATTTCGATAACGGCATTCGCATCCGCAGTTGCGACGCCATATAACGCCATCTGCCGTTGATTAAGGTCGATGTCCAGTTCCGGCTGCCCCAGGTTCTTGATCACCCCGAGATCGCTGATCCCGCGGACGCCTTTGAGGACATTGTAGACGTCCGTGACCTTGCCTTCCATATAGTCCAGCGAGTCGCCATAGATTTTTACGCAGATCGAGCCTTTTACGCCGGAGACGGCTTCTTCGATATTATCGCTGATGGGCTGCGAGAAGTTGAGGTCGACGCCGGGGAGGACGGCGCTGAGCTTTCGGTTCATGGTATCGATGAGCTCATCTTTCGTCCAGCCCGATTTCCATTCGTCCTGGGGATACAGGAGGACGTCGAATTCGTTGTTGTAGAAACCGGTGACGTCGGTGCCGTCGTCGGGGCGACCGGTTTGCGAGGCGATCACCTTCACTTCGGGAAATTCCATGACCATCTTGCGGACCTGACGGGCGACCTCCACCGATTTGTCGAGGGAGGCGCTGTAGGGAAGCTGGGCGCGAAGCCAGATGGCGCCTTCATCGAGCTCGGGGAGGAATTCGGTACCCAGCAGGCTAAAGGCATAGAAGCCGACGCCGATGATCAGGAAGGCGATGGTGATCGTGGTCTTTTTATGTTTCCAGTGGAACATGAATCCTTTGACCATCAGCCCCGTGAGGAAATGGACTATCGGGTTGTGTTTCTCGTGGACATTCTTACGGAGCAGGGCATTGATCAGCACCGGCACGAGGGTGAGCGTCGTGATCAGCGCACCCAATAACGCGAAGCCCAGGGTATAGGCCAGCGGCGAGAAGAGTTTGCCTTCCACCTTTTGGAACGCGAAGATGGGGATCAGGCCGGTGATGATGATCAGCTTGGCGAAGAAGATGGCTTTGCCGAGTTGTGCGCCGTTCTTTTTGATCATCCCCATCTTGGCCATCTTGTTGAACCGTTCCATGCCGACATCGCGGGCCTGTTGATCGAGGATCACGAACAGGCCTTCCACCATGACCACCGCGCCGTCGATGATGATCCCGAAGTCGACCGCGCCGAGGGAGAGCAGGTTGGCGCTCATGCCCATGAGGTGCAGACAGATAAAGGCGAAGAGCAGCGCCAGTGGTATGATGATCGACACGATGAGGGTGGTTCGCCAGTTGAACATGAAGAGCGATACGAGCAGCGTTACCAGCAGGATGCCTTCCACGAGGTTATGGAGCACGGTATGCGTGGCATAGTGGATGAGGTCTTCGCGGTCGTAATACGGAACGATCCTGGTATCCTGCGGCAACACGGAGGAGTTGAGTTTGTCGATCTTTTTCTTGACGGCCTGGACGACCTCCGTGGGATTCTCGCCTTTCCGCATGATTACGATCGCTTCGACGACGTCGTCCTGATCTATGGTCTTGCGATGGCCAGTGCTATCGATGGCTCCTGGCACGGGATCGGTGCGGCCCACACGGCCCAGGCGGGGCAGATTGGAAACCTGGACATCGGCGACGTCCTTGACGAGCACGGGAATATCGTTGTTCGTGGTGACGATGATGTTCTTGATCTCGTTGATATCATTGAGCAGGCCGATGCCACGGACGACATAAGCCTGGTTGTTACGGACGATGAAATCCCCGCCGATATTGACATTACTTTTGCCTACGGCGTTGAAGACATCGAGCGGGGTGATGCCCAGGTTGGTGAGTTTGCCGGGATCTACGGCGATCTCATAGGTCTTGACGCGGCCGCCGAAGCTCACGATATCGCCGACGCCGGGCACCGAACGAAGCTGACGGTCGATGACCCAGTCCTGCATGGTCTTGAGTTCCCGGTCGTCGCGGATGCTGCTTTTGAGGGTATAACGGAAGATCTCGCCAGTGGGCCCCGTGGGCGGCTGTACCTGCGGCTGTATATTCTCCGGGAGGGTGACGCCTTGCAGAAGGGCATTCACCTGTGCACGGGCATCCTTGTCTACTACGCCGTCGTCGAAGATGAGTTTTACATAGGAGAGGCCGAAGATGCTGGTAGAACGAAGGCTGATCTTCTGCTGCACCGGGTTCATCGCGATCTCGATAGGGATCGTGACGAACTTTTCGATCTCTTCCGCGCTGCGTCCGGGCCATTGGGTAATGATGCTTATTTCGGTATTGGTCACGTCGGGGAAGGCCTCGATGGGCATGTTCCTGAAGGTGATGATACCGGTGATCAACAGGATCGCCGTACAGAAATAGATGAAGTATTTGTTCTTTAACGAGAAGGCAATAAGATTCCTGAGCAACTTATTCATCGCCGAAATGGTTTACTGTTATTAAGCTCGCAGGTCGTTAGGGAGTAGTCCGCTAGCTGTTCAGTGCATTATAGATCAGGATCGCCTGGGATGCAACGACTTTGTCGCCGACATTGACGCCTCCGCCGATGAAGGTCGTGTTGCCTACCTGGCTGATGTATTTGATGGGTGTGATCTTCACATCAGATTTGTCATGATAGACCAGCACATAATACTGGCTGTTGTCAAAGATCACTGCCGAGGACGGAACGCTTAGCGCCTGCCGGCTCTCCTGGTCGTTGACCGTGATGCTGGCATACATCTCGGGCTTCAGCGAGTAATCGGTGTTGGGCAGCACCACACGAACCTTCTCGACCTTGCTGGTGGGATCGAGGACGTTCATGATCTTGTCGACCCTGCCCTGGTAGACCCGGCCGGGGTAGGCGAGGGTCGTGACATCTACCAGCTGACCGAGGTGGATATAGCTGATATTGGATTCGTAGACATTGGCCTGGATCCACACATTCTTGAGATCGGAGATCGTGAACAGGCTGGTTTGGTTGTCGCCGCGGATGGTCATGTTATTGGTGGCACCCTTTTGAACGATGAACCCGCTGATGGGCGCCTTCACCACGAAATCGCCCTGGGTATTGCCGCCGTTGATCGAGAGAACACGATGGACGCGGCTTAGCTCCGCTTTGGCCTGTTGCAGGGCCACTTCGGCGCTCAGCGAATCGGTGAGCGAGGCCAGACCGCTATGGTACATGTCGACGGTCTTAGCGAGATTCTTTTGCGCAATATTCAGATTGGTCTCGGCATTCAGCAGGTCGCTGCTGTATTGGGCCATTTCCTGGCTGCGGACCACGGCGAGCTGCTGACCGGCCTGGACATAATCGCCCAGGTTGACCTTGATATCATTGATATTTCCGCTGACCAGTGAAAAAACGGGGACGACATTGTCGTCGTTCGTCCCTACTTTACCGGTAAGGGTGATCGCATTCACCAGCGGCGAGATGCCCACGGTGTCTATCTTTAACGACTGCATCACGGTATCGGGAATGGTGTATCCCTTTTCGGCTTCGGGCTTTTTTTCCTTGGTCTCGCAGGACTGGACGAGCACGGCGGCACCGATGAAAAGAAGGGGTAGCAGTTGTTTGCCGGTATTAAAGAGCTTTTGCATATTGGTTAGTTGTAGAAATTCGTGCCTGTGTAATAGTTGATGTCTTCGAATGCGCTGACGAGGTTGAACTGGATGGTATTGATCTGCAGCGTATTTTGTTTGTAGGAATCATAGAAATCCAGGAAGTCCAGGATGCTGATGTTGCGTTTCTGGTAGTTCAGCAGCACCTGTCCCATGAGCCGTTGGAAATCGCCGAAGAATTTCGGGTCGATGGTGCGCATCAGCTTTTGCTCGTCGAAGGCTTTTTGCAGCGCACGGGTGACGTTCTCGTCGACCGTTGCCTGGGTGCTTTTTTCCGTTGCCCGGGTGCTTTCGATGAGGATCTTTGCATTCTTGATATTACCCTGGTTGCGGTTGAAGAAAGGCAGGTCTATAGAAGCGCCGACGCCGTAGTAGTTGTACAGGAAACTACCCGCTTCGTCATAGCCAAGGCTCAATGAGAGGTCGGGAACGGCGAGTGCTTTCTGATAGTTGTATTGGAGCTGGTTGATCTGCGTATTCTGGCGGGCGATCTGGAGATCGGTGCGGTTGTGATAGGCCGAGTCGATCAGCGTAGTAAGCGGATATTTTGCGGGATCCAAAGCGATAAGGCTTACGGAGTCGACGTCCGGGTCGATGAAATGGGTCGGTTTCGTTTGCAGGATCAGCCGCAGCTCGCTTTCGGTATCGTTGATCTGGTTGGTCAGGTCGTTGTATTCGCTGGTGAAGCTATAGAGCTGCGCCTTGATGCGGACGGCTTCTTTTTCCGAGATATAACCTTTGCCGACCTGCTCGGAGAAGGCTTCCGAGATATGTTGGAGGGCCTTGATCTCGGCGTCGTATACGAGGGCCGATTTGCGGAGATAGTAGATCTGGAAGAAATCGGTGCGGAGGGTGTATTTCAGGGTCCGCATGAGATCGAAGAACTGGTATTGGGAAAGCGTGACATTGGCCTGCGCCAGCTTGATGCTTTTATTGCGTTTGCCGGCCAGAAGGATGAGCTGGGACAGGCCCATGGTAGTCTCATCATTGGCGCCCGTAGGGAACCACTCGTGGAGGGTCCCGGAATACAGGGTATGCCCGATCTGGAAGTTCGGATTGGGCCATAATTTCGCCTGGATCACGAGGGCCTGGTTCGCGTCGACATTGTATCGCTGGGCCAACAGCTGATAATTGCTGTCCAGGAATAGCTTCTCGGCAGCCGGTAATGTGAGGCGCAGCGTATCCATGACCGGTTGGGCAAGGGCGCAGACACTAGTGAAGCAAAAACCGAGAGCCAAAGGAAGCCACTTTTTTAGCATGGGTCTAGCGATTGAGTTTTAGAGTGTGCAAAACTATTCTATTTGGATGTTAATCAGGGGTTAAGTCCTGATTAAGATTAGCAAGAAAATTATTAAAATGGCAGGCTCTTTTTCAAAATGGAAGGGTTACTGAGGCGTGTTGAACCGGAATCCGACGCCGTGTATGGTCTCCAGATTAACGTGCGGATCGGCCTTGAAGTATTTGCGGAGCTTGGTGATGAACACGTCCATGCTCCGGCCCAGGAAGTAGTCGTCTTTGCCCCAAACGTTGAGCAATACCTCCTCCCGTTTTAAAATGCGGTTGGAGTGTTCGCAAAGGAATTTCAGGAGATCGGCTTCTTTTTGCGTGAGATTGAAGACTTCGGTGCCGATGGTGAGCTTCAGATCCGTGTAGGAGAAATTGAGATGGCCTATAGTGAAGGTCACGGACTTTTCCGAATGCATCTTCCTGGTCCGGCGGAGGAACACTTCCATGCGCATGAGGAGCTCCTGGATACTGAAGGGTTTGGTGATATAGTCGTCGGCCCCGCTTTGGAAGCCTTTGATCTTGTCCTCTTCCATGGACCTGGCCGTGAGAAAGAGGATGGGGACCATATCGCTTTGCTGGCGGATCTTTCTGGCGACGGCAAACCCATCTTTATTGGGCATCATGACATCGAGCAGGCAGATCGCGAACTCGTTCTTGTCGAATTTGTCGATAGCGGACTGGCCGTCGGGGCACAGTACTACCTCGTAACCGGCGTCAATCAAATTATCCTTGATGACATATCCCAGGGAAAGGTCGTCTTCAGCCAATAACACTTTTACTTTTGACGCTTGTTGCATAGTCTTAGTTGAGAGGAATGAATAATCGGAATTCCGTTCCAATGCCCGGCAAACTGTTGACTTTGATCTTGCCTTTGTGGGCGTCGATGATCCTTTTGACAAAATTCAGGCCTAAACCGAATCCTTTGACGTCGTGGATATCGCCAGTGGGAACCCTGTAAAATTTTTTAAAGATATTCTTCAAATATTGTTTTTCGATGCCTACGCCGTTGTCCTTCACGGAGATAAAGAACTCGTCCTCGGAATGCCCGGTCTCGACCACGATGTGCGGTTCGGCAGAGTATTTCAGGGCATTCTCCAGCAGATTGACGACCGCCAGCTCGAGATGGGCCTTGTCCGCATGGACGCGGCCGCCGGTCCCGTTGAGGTCTTCTATCTTGAGCTCGACCTTGGCTTTTTTTTGCTCGATGAGGGGCTGGACCTTCCCGAGAGCCTGCTCGATGAGCTGAGTCGGGTCCACCTCTTCTTTGTTGATGGGCAGATCCTTGGTCTCGATGGAAGCCGTCCGGAGCAGCCGTTCTACCTGGCTCTGGAGATGCTCCGTTTGATTGCGGATGATGGTGGCGTAACGTTCCTGCCGGTCCGGCTGCTGGAGGATCGTACCCTGGGAAAGCACGTCGGCGGCGATCTTCATGACGGCCAGAGGGGTCTTGAACTCGTGGGTGAAGTTGTTGACGAAGTCCTTTTGGATCTCGGCCAGGAATTTCTGCCGGTAGAAGTAGAACAGGCTGGCAGCCAGGCCGATGAGGGCCAGAAAGAGGACGACGGTACTGACGATCCAGAAGTCCATTTGTTCCAGCACGTATTCCTGGCGATGCGGGAAATAAAGGACGATATAGTCGAAGGGCTTGTTGTAGACCGGCAGATCCAGAGCAGATAGCTTGTTGGTGGCGTAACGCGATGCGGGGGCGGGAAGATAATCCTGGTAGATGTATTTGTTGTCGGACACGCTGTAAGCCCCCAGTTTACAATCCGTGAGCACCCCGAAATCGGCGAATTCGTCCTGGATGTAGAACAATAGGGAATCTTTTGGCGGGATGGTATCGGCCTTGAAAGAGAAATAGTTATCGGCGGGGGCGTCGATGAGGTCCTTGACAATGACACCGGCCTGGTCGTTCATCTCCAGGTCTTCGAAGACGCCGCGGATGCTCTTTACGACATTGACATTGAACTGTCTTTGCTCATAGGAATATACTTTTTTCAACCAGTAAAGCTGAACGGTGACCACGATAGCTGCTAGCAAGGTGGCTGAGAGGACGATCCATTTTAAGGTTGACGAGCGCATGAAATGCAAATTTGCTAAGCATTAATCTGACTACATAACGGAAATAGTTAAGTAGTGGTTAAGGAGTAGTAATAATATAAGGGTTTTTTCGTTTACTTCCTAAAACACCTAGTATGAAAAGATTTGTCCTGATTCTCAATTTGTTGCTTGCTTTTGCCGGACTTTCTTTCGCTCAGACGACACCTGCCAAGACCGCCAAAACCAAGCCTGCTACCACGAAAACCGCTGCTCAGACCCCTGCGTCTGCGGGGCCTACCAAGAAGGACGGCACGCCGGATATGCGGTATAAGGCTAACAAGGATGCTGCCAGGAACAAGCCGGCCGGCCCCACCAAAAAGGATGGTACGCCTGACATGCGGTACAAAGCCAACAAACAGGCTGCCGCCAAGACGTCGACTACTCCCGCACCCAAGAAAAACTGATCTTTTAATATAAAACAACCACATGAAGAAGGTCCTATTGGCTTCTGCCTTATTTATTGCTTTATGCAGTTTTGCGAGTGCGCAGGAACATCACCCTATGCATCATCCGGTGCATCACACGATGCGTCATACTGTACATCATTCCGTGCATCATCACCCGGTGCACCATCCTGTACATCACTCCGGGCATCATTAAAAATCAAACGGGCCGCCTGATCAACAGGCGGCTTTTTTATTTCAGGAGCGGCACCAGGATCTCCGTGGCCAGATGGTTAGCATAGGCATTCCAGTGGCCGTCGCAGGTAAAATAAAGTTTGTCCGCATCTTTTTCTTTTTGCGCCAGGGTCGTCAGCAGGTCCACGTAAAGGAAGTTTTCGGCCCTGGAAAAGCTGTCCAGGCTATTCTTCAGGGGTATCGATGGCTCGGCTGCGTATCGCGCGAAGTCGGGTCTCACCGGGAGGGTGAGGAGGATCAGTTTTTTGCCCTTCGCCTGCGCTTTGAGTGATTTGATGAGGAAGAATAATTTTTGCAGTTCGGTGCGCTTGTAATCGTAGTACATCGATGGCGCCGGTTTACCCGGGTGGACTTCCCGCATTCTTTGGCGGATATCCCCGACGATATTGAACCAAAAGGTGAATTCGGTGAGAAGATTATGTAGCTTTTCTTTGGTGGTAAAAGGGGGTGGGGGGACAAAATGCGCTTTATTGAAGGTGGATTTGGCGATATTGTCTACCCGGTACAGCAAATGATAGTCGGGATAGGCTCCCTCGAAATAAGGCTGATAATGGACATAGCTGTCCGGCTCGTGATACGACGTGTCGTCACAGTTAAAGTCGTTGAAGGGCAGGATCGCCCAGATAACGGCATCATGGCTGAAATCCTTTGCCAGGTATCGGTAGGTCAGGTATTCCTGGGTGGGTGTGAACCAGCCGCACCCGAAGTTCAGCACTTCTGTGTTCAATGCCGTCTCCAGCCTGTCCGAAAGCCGTTGAGGCTCATCGAGACCTCTTCCCTCGATAAAGGAATCGCCCAGCATCACAAACCTGTTCGAGTCGGTACTTTTTATGCGTTCCTTGTCCCTTGCGCCATACGAATTGGTATGGATGGTATAATCCAGGCAGCCGATCTTCTCTTTGTAGGTCTCATCGGGATAATGCCACATACCCCATTCCGGCTTGATCTCGGCGATGGGTGACCGAAAGGAATCCGGCTGCCGGATGATCTTAAAAGAGGGAAAGTGGGCCCTGTTAAACCGCGTTTTCAGCAAAAGGAAACACCCGAATTCCAGAAGAATATAGGTGTATAGCGAAACGAGTAGTATTTTCAGCGCCAGCTTCATAGACGAAGGGTGTCTCGTTTGAGACACCCTTTTAATTTTTATTACGCTTTTTATTATGCTTTCGCCGTAGTCGTCTTCTTTTTTACCGGTGTCGCATCAGCGTCGCGGCCCAGGGGTTTGCCTTTGGCGAAATCCACCAGGAAGGGAGCTGCTACGAAGATCGAGGAATAGGTACCGGTGATCACCCCGATGAGCATCGCGAAGGCGAAGCCCTTGGTCACCTCACCACCTACGAGGAACAGGATCAGGAGCGTGAGGAATACCGTGAGCGAGGTCATGATGGTACGGCTGAGGGTATCGTTGACGGCTTTGTTGATGATCTCGCCGTTGCTGGCGCCTTTCATCAGCCGGCTATCCTCGCGGATCCGGTCGAACACGATCACGGTGTCGTTCATCGAGAAACCGATGACCGTTAGCACTGCCGCGATAAAGTGCTGGTTGATCTCCAGCGGGAAGGGCACGATGGTGTGCAGCCAGGAGAACACCGCCAGCGTCACGAATACGTCGTGCAGCAGGGAGATGATGGTACCCAGCGAATACCGCCAGTCGCGGAACCGGATGAAGATATAGATGAAGATGATCAGGATGGCGAAGATCGTTGCCTTTACCGCGCCGGCCTTGAGATCGGCCGAGATCGTGGGCTCTACCTTGGTGCTGCCTTCCACGAAGCGTACGCGTGCGGTGGGTGAGGCGAACTGTTCGTAGGTGGTGCCAACGGGCAGGAACTGTTTGACCGCGCCATACACGGCAAACTGAACGGCCGAGTCGGCGTTGGGAGCGGTGCTATTGACCATGTAATCCGTGGTGATCTCGAGGTGTTCCTGATCGCCGTAGGTCTTGATCTCGGGTTCGGTGCCTGTGAGGGCCCTTTTCAGTGCCGATGCGACCTCGTCCTGCCTTACGACTTTGTGGAAGTTGATCACATAGCTGCGTCCGCCCTGGAATTCCACGCCTTTGCGGAAACCATGGAAGAAGGAGCCTACGCCGAGGATCAGTACGACGACGGAGATCATATAGGCTACTTTCCGGTATTCGATGAATTTGAACGACGCATGTTTGAAGATGCGGCGCGAAATGCCGGTGAAATATTGGAAGTGCCGGTTCTTGTTGGTGTAGAAATCGGTGATCAAACGCGAGACCAGGATACCGCAGAACAGGGACAGCAGGATACCGAGGATCTGCGTCGTGGCGAAGCCTTTCACCGGTCCGAGACCGAAATAGAACAGGATCAGCGCCGTGAGCATGGTCGTTACGTGGGCGTCGAGTACGGGTGGCAGTGAGCGTCTGTAACCGTCCTTGACGGCGATCTGGTAGCTCTTGCCGCGAGTGAGCTCTTCTTTGATACGTTCGAAGATGATAACGTTCGTGTCCACCGCCATGCCTACCGTCAGTACGAGACCGGCGATACCGGGAGCGGTGAGGGTCGCATGGAGCGCGCTCAGCACGCCGATAGTGAACAGCAGGTTCAGGATCAGGGCGCAGTTAGCCACCCAGCCGCCCGTGTTGTAATACACGAGCATCAGGATGAAGATCACGAGGAAGGACAATCCGAAGGCCATCATACCGCCGTTGACGGCTTCGCGGCCCAGGGTGGGACCTACGACCGTTTCCGCCTGGATCTTGGCCGGGGCGTCGAGCTTACCGGACTTGAGGATGTTGGCCAGATCCTGTCCTTCGGTGATGCTTTGGTTTCCTTTGCTGCTGCCCATGGTGATGCGGGACTGGCCGCCCGTGATGGGTTCCTCGACGTTGGGCGCCGAATAGACGATATCATCGAGGACGATAGCGATGGGTTTGCCGACGTTCTTGGTGGTCATATCGGCCCAGGCCTTCGTGCCCTGCTTGTTCATACTCATTTCCACGACGACTTCGCTGGTGATGGGGTCGAAGTCCTGGCTCGCCTGCTCGATCACCGAACCTTCGATCCGGGCCTTTTCCGTGCCGGGGATGGTCTTGATGGCATAGAGCTCGAGGAAGGGGTAGGCTTTACCATCGTTGTCAAATTGCTGTTTTCCCCAGAGGAATTTGAGGTCCTGCGGGAACTTGTTACGAACCAGGGGGTTCGCCAGATAGGCGTTAACGGTAGCCGTGTCCTTCAGCATGCTCCGGGCGATAAAGCTCGGATAGACCGGCTGACCCGTCTTGGGGTCCTGCTGTCCTTCAGCAGGCACCATGACCTTGAAGAGCGGGTTGGCATTCGCGGTGTTCGCTGCCGTATCTTTTTTTGCTTTGGCGGTATCGTTCTTCGCGGTAGCGGAGCTGTCCGTTTTGGTAGAATCGGGTTTTACGCCGTTGAGGTAGTTCTGAAGGGCTTTGTCCGCGCTAATGAAGCTGTTCTGCAGGTCGCCGAGATTGTAGACTTCCCAGAACTGCAGGTTGGCGCTGGATTGCAGGTACTTGCGGATACGTTCCGGGTCGCGGGCGCCGGCCAGTTCCACGGTGATGATGCCGCGGGCTTCGTCGAGGTTGATATTGGGCTGGGCGACACCGAACTGGTTGATACGGTTGTTGAGGACCTGGAAGGTCTGATGCATGGCAGCGCTGGCCTGGTCATGCAGGTAGGCGATAACGGTAGCATCGGATGCGTCGTAGCCGATCTTGTTGCGGTTGATATTCGAGAACATCGGCGCGAGATGGCCGGTGGGGTTGACCTCTTTGTAGGCAGTCGCAAAGCGGTCGATGAAATTGCCGCCGGTATTGCTTTGATTGGCACGGGCGATGGCCTGCAGCAGCATGGGATCATGCTGATTATTTGCCAGGTTTTTGACAAGCCCGTCCAGCGCGACATTCATCGTCACGCTCATCCCGCCTTGCAGATCGAGACCGAGCAGCAGCTCGCTTTCTTTTGCTTTTTGATACGTCGTCCCCCAGGGAGTGATCTTGGTTTCTTTTGTGCTATCCAACAATCGCGACCTACGCGTGTTATACAATTCATCGAGGCTATCCTGGTAGAGGGCTTGCGCCTCTTTATCGCCGGGATATCTTTGGGCGGGGGATTGGGGATACAATCGCGTGACATAACTCTTCGCCTTCGCTTCCATCGCCGACTCATGCTTGTTCACGAACCAGGTAAAGGAAAGCTGGTAGACAGAGATAATGATCAATAAAGCAGCAAAAATACTTACCAGTGCTCTCATTGGAGGTTGACGTTTGTTTTTTTTGGAACGGCAAATATAGGTTTTTTCCCCACGCGATGGTTTTTTCCTAATTTCGCGGCTGTTTTGAAGCCGACGCGGCAATTTCCAATTTTTAATAAATTATGCAATTATCCTCCATTCTTTCCCGCTTCAGCGAGCCGGAAACCCTCAAAATGGCCAAGCTGGGCCGTGAGCTGAGAGCCCAGGGCATCGACGTGATCGATCTTTCCCTGGGTGAACCCGATTTCGATACTCCTACCCACATCAAGGAGGCTGCCAAAAAGGCGATCGACGATAACTGGAGCCATTACACTCCGGTAGCCGGTTACCTGGATCTGCGTGAAGCCGTGTGTGTCAAGTTCAAGCGCGACAACAACCTGGATTACAAGCCCGAGAATATCGTTGTTTCCACCGGTGCCAAGCAGAGCCTGGCCAATGTCATTCTGGCGCTGGTCGACGATGGGGATGAAGTGATCATCCCTACGCCGTATTGGGTGACGTATTCTGAGCTAGTGAAGATCGCCCGTGGCAAAGTAGTAGAGGCCCACACCACGCTGGAAAGCGGCTTTAAGATCACGCCGGCCCAGCTGGAAAAGGCGATCACCCCCAAGACCAAGGCGTTCCTGTTCAGCTCGCCGTGTAACCCTTCCGGGGCCGTTTATACGCGACAGGAGCTGGAAGGTCTGGCGGAGGTCTTCCGCAAGCATCCGCAGGTGGCGATCCTCAGCGATGAGATCTATGAATACATCAATTATATCGGCAAGAACGAAAGCATAGCGCAGTTTGCCGATATAAAGGACCGGGTGATCGTGATCAACGGCCTGAGCAAGGGTTTTGCCATGACGGGCTGGCGGCTTGGTTTTACCGCGTCCAACGTAGAGATCGCCAAGGCCTGCGAAAAGCTGCAGGGCCAGTTCACCAGCGGGACGAACAGTATCGCTCAGAAATCGGCGGTGGTGGCCCTGACGGCCGATCTCTCGCCTTCGCATGAGATGGTGAAGGAGTTCGCCAGGCGTCGGGTACGGACCATGGAGCTGGTCAGGAGCATTCCCGGGCTGAAATGTTTCGAGCCGCAGGGAGCCTTCTATATCTTCCCGGATGTATCGGCTTATTACGGCAAATCGGATGGGACGACGACCATTAAGAATTCCGCCGACTTCTCCATGTACCTGCTGAATACGGCGCATGTGTCGTCCGTGATGGGAGATGCGTTCGGTGAGCCGGCCTGTGTGCGGTTCTCGTTTGCCAACAGCATGGCGAACATCGAGCGGGCCTGGGTCAGGATCAAAGATGCACTCGCGAAATTGAAATAAGGCACGAACCCGGCTCACGCCGGGTTTGCCATTTTAAGGAGGCGCTCGTGCAGCCCCAGCACCTGCGGGATCACGGCGGTTTGTTCGTCGTTGCGGATCACTGCGTCGCAGAGTCGCATCTTGATGTCTTCGTCGATCTGGTTGCGCATGCGGCGGAGGATGTCTTCGCGGGTGGTGTGATCGCGGCCCATAGCGCGGTGGATACGCAGGGAAGCGGGGGCATAGACGCCGATGATGAAGTCGAGATGGCCGGCGGCGCGCGTCTCGAAGATCAGCGCGGCTTCGCGGATGGCATAGGGATAGCGGCCGGCGAGGTTTTGCATCCATTTTTCGCCTTCCCGGATCGCTACCGGGTGGACAAGGCTGTTGAGCCGTTCCAGCGCTACGGGGTCGCCAAAGACGCGTTCCGCGAGGAATTTGCGGTTCAGGGTAGCACCGGAATAAGCGCCGTCACCGAACTGCCGGATGATGGCATCACGAAGACCGGCGTCTTCGTTCATCAGCCGTTTGGCTTCCAGATCGGCATAGGCGACCGGGATACCCAGCGTTTCGAAAACGGCGGCGATGGTAGATTTGCCCGAACCGATGCCGCCTGTTAAGCCGACTTTTAGCATAGCTTGACGCCGCCGAAGGCGGCATTAAAAAAGCCCGGCGGAGCCGGGCTTCCTTGACAATTTATTTTTTATCTGCTGCGGCGGCCGTCGCTTTTTCAAGATTTTGCGTCCATTCCATGGAGATGGCGCTTTTTTCGATCTTGAGATAGCTGCCGGGGCTGGTCTCGATCTCGATGGTTCCGTCGTCGTTGATCTTATTGACCTTGCCATGGATACCGGCGATCGTCACGATCCTGGAACCCTTTTGCATCTGCTCCTGGAATTGTTTGGCTAATTTGGCCTTTTTGGCCTGGGGGCGGATCATAAAGAGCCAGAACACGAGAATCATACCGCCCAGCAGGATCAGTTGCATCGTACCGGCGCCGCCGCCACTGGGAGCTGCCTGCAAGAAAACGAATAATAGCAAATGCGTCATTGTTTTGTATAGTTTGAATTGTGTTTATAAAGATGCATCGTACTTAAGAAGGTTTTTTGTCTACCTGCACGACAAACTGCAGGGAATAGTTTTGTACGCCTTTGGTATTGGCGTTTACGAATAGGGTCTTATGATTGATCCCCGGGTGGTGCTCGCTGTTGAAGACGGCCTTGATCTCGCCTTCCTCGCCCGGCGCGATGGGTTTCTGGGGTTGTTCGGCGATGGTGCAGCCGCAGCTGGGCCGGACCTGGCCGATGACCAGCGGGGTAGTGCCGATGTTGCGAAAACGATAGGCGACGTTGAGTTTTTCCCCTTCGACGATGGTTCCATAGTTCCGGGACAGCGTGTCCAGCCATTCGATGGTGGTGAAATTCGCGGTATCCACCAAAGCAGCCTTGACATCGGCTCCGGCTGTTTTGACATCAGATCCCGCGCCATTGCCACAGGAGATCATCACGACGGAAAAAAGCGAGAACAAACAGCCGGCCAAAAATGTGCGCATGGGTCAAATTTTTTGCAAACGTACTAATTCGTTCTGAAATCGACTTTATGCATCTTGTCTTCCCGGACCAGATCCTTGTGGATATTGTCCAGGATGCCATTGACGAACTGTCCACTTTGCGGGGTGCTGTAGTCCTTGGCCAGATCGATGTATTCATTGATCGTGACCTTCGGCGGGATGGTCTCGAAATAGAGGAATTCCACGACGCCCATCTGCATGAGGATCATGTCGAGCGTGGCGATCCGTTCGGCGTCCCAGTTCTTTAGCCGTGGCCGGATCAGGTCCATGACCACTTCTTTTTTCTCGAGCACGGTGACGAGCAGCAACCGGGCGAAATCCACCTTGTCCTTGCTGATGATCTCCTGAAAGGGGATGGAACCGGGTTTGGCGAGATAGCTCATGACGATCTGGCTGATCATCTCCCCATCGTCATCCCAATTTGAAAAGAGCTCTTCGACATGGGCCAGAAAGGTCTCGTTGGGAAGCAGGATGGACGCAAAGACGAAGTCCAGCATCTCGCGTTCCGACTTTTTTTCCCGGCCCTGTTCTTTAATATATTGCTGATACTCCGGAGTGGCAACGAGCTCGTGATACAATTTACGGATCAGATCCTTGTTGTCCTGCAGATGGGGTTTATCCGTTTCCAGCGCTTTTTGCAGCGACGCATCCTCGAGCATCTTCCAGAGGGTTTCGTTCCCGGCCAGCTTGATATTGACATCCAGGTCCTCTTTGCTGGGCAGGTGCTTGGAGGCCCGGAGACGGGCGTCGGTTTCCGCATAACGCGCGACTTCGATGATGAAATAGAGGAGATAAGACAACAATTGCCGGGACTGGTCAAAATGTTTTTGCAGGATGCGGGAGGCGTCTCCCGATTTTACGGCCTGTTCCTGCGCTTCCAGCGTATAAA
>Ga0134128_10003010_pt1 | contig 20647 bp, 22 predicted proteins | sample KB31754_FD_96462 | JGI IMG/M metagenome (GOLD analysis project Ga0134128, IMG submission 96462) | Terrestrial soil microbial communities with excess Nitrogen fertilizer from Kellogg Biological Station, Michigan, USA - KB3-175-4 | ecosystem: Environmental > Terrestrial > Soil > Unclassified ...
AGAAGAAAAGGCAGGCACTGGAAATCTAAATATTTCACTTTCCAATACCTTGAATAGAAGTTGTTTATCAGTTGGCGGTGCACTGCTATGATGCGCTCCTAATGAATAAATAATTTTAAAATCTGCAGAACCTGTATCTGAGATCACGACTTTCTTTGTTTTAATCATCTTCTCCAATGTAACATTTGTTGTCCGCAACCCAAGCATATAAATATCAGCCTCCGGCACGTAGCATTGAAAGTCCATCGGAAATATATTAAAGTATCCATCTTCTTTATAGGATACAACTATTATTTTTCTTGGATACGTATAGAGCGCTCCATATATTTCCCGCTCCTGATAGGTGGTATTGTTTTTACGATAATAATATTTGAGCAATATATATTGATGAATGGTACTTAATTGATAGCATTTTGATTTTTCTATTTTATATAAAGCTATGATGCTGTTATCTATTTCTATTCGATGAACAGCAGACAGTCTAAGCGATGCTTCCACTTTCTTTCCTTTTACAATTTCCACTTTGTGGCTATCGGAATCAGAAAGCTTTGTTTCATCTTTTCTATACCAAATAGCTATATGAAACGGCGTCTGGCAAGCTATACTATGTCTTTGCGTAATATCAATTCTCTCAGAACCGTTTTTTAGAAAAACTCTTTCATTCACTTCTTTTTCAGAAACCTGAATTCCCAGAAATTGTTTAGGTGTTTTATTCTTAAAAAATATCCTTGTAAGCAATTTCCTCATTTCCTTGATAATATTAATACGGCAAACCCTGAGGTTTCGACCGGCGTGTAAGAAACAAAGTTAAAATATTCCTGGGCCGCAGACTTAAGCTGCTTCAATGTATGTACAAATGTTTTATGCCCCACTCCATTATAATCACTGTATATTACCTGCTCTTTGTTAAACAGATTTCTGAGTGTTGCTCCAATGGGATTGTTATTGTGGACCTCTTTCCTTTGAGAATCTATCACAGTCGCTATCAAAAAGCAATGGCGATTGCATAACAATGCCACCTGACTGAAAAATTCATCAATATTTTTAATACAATTCAAAACTGCAAAATTCGCTAATACCCCCTCCACTTTCCCATCGAAGGGTAAATGTTCCGGTGACCATTTACTAAAATCTGTATTATTTTCAACAAAGACTATTGCAGTATGATTTAATGTATTTTTTTTTGCTACTGCCCTCATATTGACAGATGGCTCAAGAAAAAAAACTTTATATCCAGAATCCTGCAACCATTGCAAATCAAGTCCTGTTCCTCCGCCAAAGTCCAGAACATTTCCTTCCTTTACATATCTTTTAAATGTGAGGCTTACAACTTTTCTTACATTATTATCTGATTCTGTGAGCCGGCTATTATAATCATCAGCAATGATATTGTAAAAAGAATTGCACGCTATTATTTTCTTTGTTTTGGCCATGGTGAGGGAATTTAAAGATATTAAATTAATAATCCAAGCACAGTAAAGACTATCTCAAATGGAAGGAAATGTATGTCAAATGGGAAGAAGTTTTCCTGAAATGGGTTTAAAAAATCGTTACTTTCCATTTTTAATACATGTACTCTGAAAAACAAGAATAGCCTGAAGCTTATAGATATATCATTTAACTTTCTTCCGGAATATAGTATTCCTGAAGAAGTTATAAATAGCCATAAGGGAGGCTATGGGTATGTGAATTTTATTAAAGATGATTTGCAGATAAATGTCATTGAGCACATAAATTATGAAGGGGAAAGGATCATTAATGAAGTACGTTATACATTTTTCAAAAGCCGCAACAATTTTTGGCATATTCCATTCAAAACATTGCAATATGTAAAAAAACAAAAACCTGACTTTATATTGGTACAGGGATTAGGTTTCCCTCTACAGACGATATTTTTGAGACTTGTTGCCGGTAGGAATGCGGTTATTATGGCACAATACCATACAGATACTCCATTTAAGCGAAAAAGAATATTCAATAAACTGGCGGACAAAGCAATAGATGCCTACTTCTTTACTTCTCTGGATAATGCAAAAGAGTGGCTGGATAAAAAGATCATTAAAAAGGTTAGTAAATGCTATGAAGTATTTGAAGTATCTGCTCTTCAAACAAGAAAAGAAAAGGAAAGCAGTAAAACAAAATTGGGACTAACTAATAACTATAACTTTTTATGGGTCGGCAGGCTGAATGAAAATAAGGACCCTTTGACTGTATTAAAAGGATTTGATAAATATTTACAAGTTAACCCTTTGGCTAAACTCTACTTTATTTATCAAACAGAAGATCTTTTACCAGATATAAAGAAACTAATCGACCAAAGCGATCTTTTAAAAAAGGCCGTTTACTTGGTCGGCAAAATTGCAAATGAAGATCTCCCATATTGGTATAGTGCAGCTGATTTTTATATATCTGGAAGTCATGAAGAAAGTACAGGCCTTGCAGTGCTGGAAGCAATTGCGTGCGATTGTATTCCAATTGTCACAGACATTCCTGCATTTAGAAAAATTACAGTTGATGGACAATTAGGCATATTATTTGAACCGGGCAATGTTGATAGCTTATTTGAAGCATTAAAAAAGTCCGAAACAATACAACGAAGAGAACTATCGGCCGCGATAGCAAATCACTTCGAAAGCGAGCTGTCTTTCAAAGCTATCGCAAATAGAATATACAGTATCTGCAAGGCATTAGCAGCCAAATAATTTCATAATAGCTTTTACTGAATCATCCATTGATTGAACAAGTACCCGCTCGTATTTGGTTTGTGTATCTGTCAGTAATTCCAGTGCTTTTTTTACCATTTCATCATCATTTTTTACGATATGCCAGTTTTTTATTTCTTTCGACATTGGTTTACAAAAACTAATTACATGGGCGCCAGCATATAATGCTTCAAGACAAACTGTGCTAAATCCTTCATAAGATGATGGATGTAAGAATATTTTTGTTCGCTGCATCAATTTTAAGGTTTCGGCATGCTCTATTTCACCTTGAAAAGAAATATTGTTATCAAGCTGCATATCGTTAGCCTTTTGGTTTAGATTTTCTTCTTCAGGCCCTCTGCCACAAAGGATGGCTTTAATTCCGGGCAATTGATATTTTAACTTGCTTACAACGTCTATAAATATATTATACTGTTTTAAGGGTATTAATGAGCCCGCACCTAATACGTCAATGTCTTTTTGTCCATTGTAAGGCGTGAACTCCGATAAGTCAATACCGTTTGGAACTACATATTTAGCTCTAATACCGTGAGATTTAAAAAACTGCTCTACCAAAAAATCAGACATTGCGGCAAGGTTTTCTGCTCTTGGCCTGATAAGCTTAACATATTTATTATCTCTTTTAGCATCCTGGCCTATTATCCAGGTCTTATGAGGAATATGATAATACCAGCCAAAATATTTTCCTATAAATGCACATTCTGTACACCAGAAACTAAACAATCCGACAACAGTATTTTCTTTGTTTATTTTTTTAAGCTGTCTCCATACTTTGCGCCAAAAAAGGAAACGTTTAATTTTTCCTTTCCCCTTGTCATAAAAGCTGATTATAGTATTGCCATTCCACTGGTACATACCCTTAAAAAAAGGGTATTGAAAAGAAAGCACAATTATTTTTAATGAAGGGAAATTTTTATTCAGTGATTTAATAAACGACTGTGCAAAGGGCAGACATGTTGTATCAGCTTCATTTGCAGGAAATCCGGGAGAGATAATTACGAATATTTTATCCAAAACTATATTTCACTATTCCACGAATTAAATCCTTTTTTTCCATTCAAAGAAAAAAGTACTCCCTTCGCCTAAAATGGAATCCACCTTTACTTCTCCTCCCTGCTCTTCAACTAACATTTTGAATATATTTAACCCTATCCCTGTGCTGTCTCCATCATTCAGCCTGTTATTTCCCACCTCAAACAATTTGAATACCCGCTGCACATCGTTTTCTTCTATGCCTGGCCCATTATCTTTTACATAAAACTCATAAAACTCACCTTTATCGTTAGCGCCTATTAAGATCTCTGTGTTTGCTTTATCATTATATTTTATAGCATTGCTTATCAGGTTTTGGAATACCTGCAGCAACTTCAGCTTTTTTGTTTTGATGACCGGCAGATCGTTCTCTACCTTTATATTGACATTATTTGCAGGCAATAACAAATGTGATACCTCAGATATCAATTCATGCACGTCCACATTTTCTACATTCTGCTGCTCTTCACTCTGCCTTGCATACTCCAGTATAGAGGCAATCATACCGGACAAATAAGATGTGGTATTTGAAATAATGTCTACATACTCCATTACATCCTTCATCATCCACAATCGCTCATCTGTTTTTAAAAGCGATAACAATGAGTAAATACCGGATAAAGGAGATTTGAGATCGTGAGCTACTATATAGGCAAAGCGCTCAAGTTGCTTATTGATAATTTCCTTTTCATCCAGCGCGTTCTTTAACCCCTGCTGATAGAAATAAAGCTTCTCAAATACATTTACCTTAGCTCTTGCGATATTCAGGTCCAAAGGTTTTTGCAAATAATCAACCGCTCCTTCTTCAAAGCCTTTTAAAACATATTGTTGTTCTGTACTGATGGCAGTAACAAATATGATGGAAATATTTTGCGTAGCACGGTCCGCCTTTAGTACTCTTGCAACTTCAAAGCCATTTAGATCAGGCATCTGCACATCCAACAGAATTAACCCAATATCGTTATTTTGCTTTATCATTTGCAAGGCATCCCTACCTGAATCAGCTTTTATAAAACAACGCCCCTCTGCCTGGAGCAAATCCTCCAACACCATAAGGTTCTCCTTTCTGTCATCAACTAAAAGTATTGTAAAGTCTTTTTGTTTTGTAGCTACCATCAAGTATATGTTAGTTATGAAGAGAACTAATAAAGTCAATAATTTGTTCTGGAAAAAGAATTTTTAAATGCTCATTTTTATTGATCGCAGATTGAGGCATTGCTGTGTATTCGGCCGTTTCAGGATTTTGTACAATGCCTGTACCTCCATTTAGTATTATATTATTTATCCCTTCCGCACCGTCTCTATTTGCACCACTTAACAAAATTGCCAATGCTTTATCATGATATACGTAAGAAATACTATTAAAGCTTACATCTATAGAAGGACGCGTATAGTTAATTAATTCAGAATAGTCGAGACTAAATGTTTTATCTTCTTCTACCAACAGGTGATAATTTTGTGGCGCAAGATAAATATGATTTTTTTCAATTGGAGTTTTATCTTCCGGTTCATAAAGTCTGAAGGGTCTAAAATTCAAGGATAATATTTTGTCCATTTCGCTGAATGCGTTTTTTAGGCGATGTACAATAATGACGATAGGAGTTGGGAAATTATCAGGCAAGACCTTTAGTATATTCATCAACACCGGCAAACTACCGGCGGAACCTCCTATTGCTATTATTTCAAACAAAGGCTTATCTATTAAATGTCCTCTAAAAAAATGCTCGCTAAACAGAAAAATGTTTTTCGAATTTAGACTAATATTCTAAAAGTAAGATTAATAAAAGAGTATTGCAATAGTTAGGAGCCGAAGCAAAAAAAATAATAAATTAATTAAAAACAAATATAGATTGCTTATTTCCTTTTCGCCCTTTCATATTGCACGGGCCATTTTATATCATAGTTTAGCTCTTTGGCTGCATGAATAGGAAAATAAGGGTCGCGTAATAATTCACGGGCCATAACAATCATATCTGCCCGGCCATCGGAAAGGATTGATTCAGCCTGGTCGGCTTTTATAATAATACCAACTGCTCCGGTAATTATGCCTGATCCTTTTCTTACTGCCTCGGCAAAAGGCACCTGGTAACTCGGCGCCGCAGGAATTTTTACCCCCGGAATAACCCCACCTGAAGAGCAATCAATTAAATCAACCCCTTTATCTTTTAAAATATTTCCTAATGCCACTGAATCTTCAATTCTCCAGCCTTCATCTACCCAATCGCTGGCTGATATCCGCACAAACAGTGGATATTTTTCAGGCCATTCAGTTCGTATGGCAGCGACTATTTGTAAAAGGAAGCGAATACGATTTTCAAATGAGCCTCCGTAGTCATCATTACGTTTATTACTCAGCGGGGAAAGAAATTCATTAATAAGATAGCCATGAGCAGCATGTATTTCTATTACTTTAAAACCCGCTTTTAGGGCTCTTCCCGCAGCATTCTTAAAATCGTTTATTACTTTATCCATTCCGTCCCGATCTAATTCAATTGGTATAGCATGGTCAGAGGAAAAAGGAATAGCACTTGGCGCAACAGGTATCCAGCCACCTTCGGATACTGGGATAAGCCTATCACCATTCCATGGTTGGGTTACTGATGCTTTTCTGCCTGCATGTGCCAGTTGCATTCCGGCAACAGCACCCTGCTGATGAATAAAATTGACTATTCGCTGCAGCATGTCTATATGCTCATCCTTCCAAATACCCAGATCGAATGGAGAAATGCGGCCTTCCGGAGATACTGCAGTGGCTTCAGTAAAGATCAATGCTGCGCCCCCTACCGCCCTGCTTCCTAAATGCACTAAATGCCAGTCGTTTGCAAAACCGTCCTCACTTGAATATTCGCACATGGGAGACACCACAATACGATTTCTAAATTCTATATCCCTGATCTTTAAAGGGCTAAAAAGATGAATCATCTTAACTATTAAATATTAAAGCTATCCATTGTTCTCTAACTGCCATATAGCATCCAAAAAACGATTCTGAGAATCATAAAAATACTTCACAGGCTTGAAACCTGCATCGGCAGCCAGCTTATCTATCTGCTCTACCGTATACTTCTGAGATATTTCCATAAAAATCGTTTCGCCTTCCATAAAATGCACCCAACCTACTTCTCCAATACGAACACGTTGCTGCTTTATGCTTTTCAGATAGCTTTTACATGCACCTGTTGCCTCATCATAAACAGGGCAATGTTCAAAAAGATCAGGATCAAAGTCGGCATCCAATTCCTGATTGATTCTTCTTAATAAATTAAGATTGAATTCCCTGGTAATACCTCCTTTATCATTGTATGCTGCAAGGATTGTTGCAGCGTCTTTTTTCAAATCGAATCCGATCAGCATTAAATCTCCGGGTATCAAATGTTCCTTCAAACAATTTAGAAAACCGGTTGTTTGCTCAAAAGGAATATTGCCAATAGACGAACCAAGGAACAACACAACCTTGTTTCTGTTCGATATGGATTTTACCTCCTCAAGCATATTAAAGTACTCCCCATTAAGACCATGTATCTGCAGACCAGGCAACCGTTGAGGCAACTGTTTATGCAGATTTGAAATAACATTTGAGGAAATATCAATTGGATAATAAGTAAAATCCAAACCTTTCTCCAACAAATGCTGCAGCAGATAAAATGATTTTGTTGCGTCACCTGCACCAAGCTCCACTACATCAAAGTCTTTTATGGAGTGTAAAATGCTATCAGCCAAATGGCATGTCTGCTTTGAGAAAATTTCTAACTCACACCTGGTAAGATAATACTCAGGGCATTCCATTATTTCCTGGAAAAGCTTATCGCCTTTTTCATCGTAAAAATATTTCGATTCCAGGTATTTTGGAGTTGCATTAAGCCCTCGCCATACGTCCTGAAAAAATTGATTCATAAATTTTTGCGTTTATTGAGCCAATCTGATGCCTGTATATTGCCAGCGCAGATATGGATGAAAAAAGTTTCTGTATGTAATTCTGCTATGTCCCGGGGATGTCACTTCAGATGCTCCCCTTAGTACCATTTGGTTTATCATAAATTTGCCATTGTATTCGCCTATCGCACCATCAGCTTTTTTAAATCCGGGGTAAGGCAAATAGGCGCTATCTGTCCATTCCCATCGCTTACCCCAATCAAAATGTTTTGCTGTTGCTTCCCATTCAAATTCTGTTGGCAGGCGCATTCCTTTCCATGAGGCATAAGCAGCAGCTTCATAAAAACTCACATGGCAGACCGGCTCTTCATGCCTTACTTTCTTTAATCCACTCAATGTGTAGTTATACCATTCCCCCTCAATCATATGCCAGTAAAGAGGCGATTTGATATGATTGCTCTTTACCCAATCCCAACCCTCTGCGTGCCAATGCCTGAAATCTTCGTAGCCGCCCTTCTCCATAAACTGTAAATAATCCGCATTTGTAACCAACCCTTCCGATATCTTAAAATCCTGTAAACAGACTTTATGATTTGCTAATTCATTGTCAAAACAAAAACCTTTTCCTTTATAGCCGATATCAAACAACCCACTTTTCATTTTTAAAAATCGTGAAGACTGCTTTGATTTACCATGCGCGTTTTTGTCTTCATCAGCATAAATGGGGAAAAGAGGATTATGTCCCAGTATGTACTTAATATCAGTACATAATAATTCCTGGTGCTGCTCTTCGTGATTTAAGCCAAGGACGATTGTTGCTGAGAGTTTTTTGCCAACTTCCTGCCGTATCAGTTTTTGCATTGCTTCATCCACATGTGCACGATATTTATAAATATCATCTACCGATGGTCTGCTCAGGTTACCACGATCTGTGCGAATGACCCGTGCTCCTATTGTTTCGTAATAACTATTAAAGACAAAATTGTAGTTTGGATCGTACTCCTTATAATCCTTAAGGTTAGGGATAAGCAAAAAAGTCTCAAAAAACCATGTAGTATGACCCAAGTGCCATTTAGGAGGACTCACATCTGCCACAGGCTGAACTACATAGTCCTCAGTTTTGAGCGGTTTGCATATCTGCTCAGACCGGGCCCTCACTTTTTTATATGCTTCCAGTAGCGTCATTTTTTATCGAGATAATTTTTAAGGTCAGAAATTGTAGTGATATTTAATTGTTCTGATTGTTTTCTTCGCATCATCAGTGCATAAGCATTATTGAACCCAATAGGCTTGAGCCACCTAATGCCATAACGGGTGTTGAAATTATCTTTAACGTATCCATATACCTGTTCTTTGCTGGTTATCAATTTATTAACTATTTCTTCCGGTGTTTGCAAGATCACTAATAAACCCGTGCCTGTATATTCCGGGTAAAGGTCTATCTGGTTGTTTGCCATTGCGTCAAAACAGATCTTTGTTCCACCTAAACCTGTCTTAGTCGCTACATCAAGGTCTGTATATCCTCTGATAAGCATACAATACATATTACTAAGTATATACTGCTCGTCAAATATTTTTGAGCCGACACGTATTATGCCCTTTTTCCCATTTCGTGGTTCTTTCCACAATCCCTGCGATATCAAAAAATCCTTTGCAACTTTTTCAGGTGCTTCTTTCAGATAATCTGCTCTATAGTTAAGCTCGGTCATTATCGAATCATTGATTCTGCCTGCGAGTAAATTCAAAGCGCTCTCTATTTCAGGATATTGCTTTAGTATTGCGTTACGTACGATGGGTGCTGCCTCATAAGGCGGGAATATTCTTTTATCATCCTTCAATACAAACAGATCAAAGGCCTTTATCCTGCCATCTGTAGTATAGCCACTTATCACATCAAGTTTTTTGTCGTAAGCAGCTTTATACATTACAGCATCGTTTATCACAACGGTGCGCATTTTCAAGCCATATTTTTCTTTCAAACCGATATACCCATCCTTACGCCCCATAAATTCCGGAGTAAAACCTGCAATTAATTTCCCACCATAAGCAGATGGCAGTAAATAGAACGACGATAATAAGAGAATAATAACAGGCAAACTCCACAAACCAATTCGTGTCTTCTTAAGATTTATTTTTTGAGCACGCGAAAGAAGAAAATCAAAGATGATGGCCAACAGTGCCGCAGGTATCGCCCCGGCAAGGATCATGTTGGTATTATTCAGGGAAATACCTCCAAAAATAAATTCTCCCAATCCTCCCGCGGCTATATATGCTGCAAGTGTTGCCACTCCAACATTTATCACTGTAGCAGTCCTGATGCCTGCTAATAACACAGGCATTGCCAGTGGTAATTCCACTTTAAAAAGCACCTGGCTGTTGCTCATGCCCATTCCTTTAGCTGCTTCTTTTACAAACGGATCCACTCCATTGACACCCGTATAAGTATTACGAATGATGGGAAGCAATGCGTACAAAAACAAAGCTACAATGGCAGGCTTAGGACCGATACCCAACAGCGGGATCATAAAACCCAATAATGCTATGCTTGGGATGGTCTGCAAAATACCAGCAAACCCTAATACGCCACCAGCAAGCTTTTTCCGCTTTGAGATCAATATCCCTAATGGCACACCGATGATCACTGCTATGAACAATGAAATAAATGTGAGCCCGATATGCGTAATGGTTTGATCCAATAGCTTATCAGACTCCAGCCGGACGAATTCCCAAAGGCTTTGTTGCTCCGGCATGAGATCAGTTGTTTTTATATTGATTAAAAACGTTCAATAGCTCATCCGGTTTTAGTTGCCTTAGTTCATTTTTATCATTCTTTATAATTAAGGCATTTTTGTTACCATTTTTTGTGACACTCTCCAGTATTTCCCAAAGGCTTGTATCAACGCTAATAGCATTGTCTTGTGCAGCATCACCAGTCACAGTGCTCAACTGCTCCCATATATTTTTAATAGTTGTAGTTCTTAGCGCCAGTTGTAAATATTGTTCAGCAAGGAAATCTTTTACAAAATCATTGGCAGGATGAAATAATAGTTCTACCGGTGTACCGATCTGCATGATCTTGCCCTTGTCCATGAGGCATATCTTATCTCCAAGAGCAAATGCTTCCTGCACATCGTGAGTCACCATAAGTATGGTCTTTCTTTTAAACTCATCAAGTTCACTGAATTCTTTCCTGATATTTGAGCGTGTTACAGGATCCAATGCACCGAAAGGTTCATCCATTAGCAATACAGGGGGATCTGCAGCTAATGCCCTTGCCACATTTACACGCTGTTGCTGCCCACCACTCAACTGGTCAGGATAACAATGTGCATAGCTATCGTAAGAGAGATGTACTTTCTGCATTATTTCCTTAGAGCGGGATACGATCTTTTGTTTGTCCCAGTTCATCAGCTTTGGGACAGTAGCAATATTTTCTGCCACGGTGTAGTGTGGGAAGAGTCCATTCTGCTGCAGCACATATCCAATGCCCCGCCGCAATTTATCGGGAGACTGCGTAGTAATATCTGCACCATTTACGCTGATCGTCCCTTTTGTTGGTTCTATCAGCCGGTTGATCATCCGTAATGTTGTGGTCTTGCCGCAACCACTCGTACCGAGCAATATAAAATTTTCCCCCTCTTTTACTTCAAAGGAAATATCGTCCACAGCCTTTGTGCTGCCAAAATATTTACTTACATGCTTAACTACTACCATTAGTTAATTATCCAGGTTCATAAATAAATTGTTCAATGATTCTGCATATAGCGGATGGGCAAAAATGGTGTCGGCTATTTTATCATACCCTATACCTCCCATCATCGCCATCTGCAGTACAGTCATTAGCTCACCTCCTTCGGCAGATAACACAGCTGCTCCTAATATTTTCTTACTATCTGCATCCACAACAGCTTTTATCAATCCTTTTGTTTCCCCTGTTTCCACTGCTCTTGCTACTTTCGTCATTGGCAACTTTGCTACTTTTATCTTCAATCCTTTTTTTATCGCCTCATCTTCAGTCAGCCCTATCCTCCCAAGCTGCGGATCTGTAAACATGCAATACGGTATGGGTCTTCCCGATATAGATACGTTTGCCTGCTCTAATAAGTTTTTTGATACTACTATGTAATCGTTATAAGAGATATGTGTAAATGCGGGACCGCCTTTCACGTCACCTAATGCGTACACTCCTGCAACTGATGTTTCCAGCTTGTCATTTACAACAATGAATCCATGCCCGTCTTTTTTAATGCCTGTGTTTTGCAGCCCGAGGTCATCTGTATTAGGCAGTCGCCCTGCAGCGACAAGTATATGTGAGCATACTATCTGCTGATCTTCACCATTGATATTTACGGTCGCAATGATCTTACCATCACTGCCTGTTTCTATTTTTTCCGTTTTTGCATTGGTGTGTATAGTGACACCATCTGCCTTTAATATTTCACCAATGGCTTCAGCAACATCATTGTCTTCTTTTGATAACAGGCGTGGTGAGAATTCAAGCATTGTTACTTTGCTGCCAAAGCGCCCGAACATTTGCCCGAATTCCATACCTACATATGCAGCACCTATTATCAATAAATGTTCCGGTATTTCTTTTATATCAAGTATTGTAGTGGAGGTGAGATAATTTACTTTTTCCAAACCCGGTATGGATGGTATTGCAGTGCGTCCTCCGGTATTGATGAATATATGATCTGCGGATAGCTCTTCAGTGCCACCATCTCTTAGTTCCACACTTACTACCTTATCACCGGAAAATCTGGCATGCCCATATATCAGATCCACATTGGGCGTTTCTGTTATTCCCTTTTCCAAGCCATCTCTAAAAGAATGCACTACGCCATCTTTTCGTCTTATTATAGCATTAATATCTATTGAGAAATGATCTACCTTAACACCCCACTCCGCTGCCCTGCCGGCCAGGCTAGCTACCTTTGCAGAAGCAACCATCGCTTTTGTCGGGGTACAACCATCGTTGATACACGTGCCTCCCACCCATCTTCGTTCTATCACTGCGGTCTTCCATCCTGCCTTTCCCAGCTTTCTGCTCAGCGGCGTACCCGCCTGTCCTGAACCAATGATTATTGCATCATATTTTTTCATGCGGGGAGTTTTATCTTAAATTAATTCTCCTTCACAAAAAGCCATCAGGTTTTTACATTTGCAGGTATTCAATAGTTTGTCGCAAATCGTTTCCATGGGGCCTGAATTACATCACAATATTCTTTAAAATTACTGGATAATTCATCTTATTGTGTCTGCGACTTGTCAACATTTCTTTTATTTTGCCTTATGAAAAGAATCGCCCCGCTAATATTGTTCCTTGCTATTTTATCTGTCATTTCAGGATACCTGATGTCGAAAGTATCGTGGATAGGGCGTGTGGGGATAAATCTGTTTTACAAGCAGTATCATTTTTTAAAAATATGGTGGCAGGGTACCCTGGTTGTTTTTATCACGCTATTGGTATTATCTATCGTTCAGTTTGTTGTGCAGCAAAGATTGCCTAAGGCCACAGCAAGGATCGCACATCTCATTGCTTTTATAGCAGCGCTGCTTGGCCTGTACGCAACTTATCACGATTTCAGGCACGATATGGAACACCATCTATTAGGTGAGCGTTTCCATCTTGGTGCTTATTTATTCTGGATCGGCTGGATGGTGATCTGTCTCTTCTACTTATTTCAGAAGCGCAATCCTGCGCTTACAATTTCAGATAATACGGCTGCATCAGGTCAGCAAACTCTTTAGTATATTCCTGCTCGTCTGCGTATATGGTTAGCTGTTCATCCGGTGATTGTTCTTTATTAATACCACACAGACTTATTACGCGATTGGGCTCCATATTGTCTTTTGGCCTGACTATCAGTTTTTTAAAAACATTCCATTCGTTTTGTTGCAACAAATTTTCCCATTGTTCATAGGCAGCAAATGGCAGTAATACAGAGGCATAGCCACTTGGCTTCAAAACCTTTTTCAAAATATCAATAAGGTCCTGGTAGGTAAGTGATAATGTATGCCGTGCTATATTCCGTTCATTCTTATTTCCTAATAGGCTGTTTTGAAAAAATGGTGGGTTGCAGATCACCATATCATATTGTTGTGCGAAGTGATGATCCTTTGCATTTGCATGTATCACAGTAATTCGTTCCTTCCACTTTGATGCAGCCACATTTTCTTTTGCCTGCTTCGCAGCTTCTTTATCCAGCTCTATACTATCTATCTCAATATTCGTATCCCTTTGCGCCAGCATTAATGATAATAGTCCCGTACCTGCGCCAATATCGAGCACATGCTTCACTCCCGGCAATATAGGTGTCCATGCGCCTTGTATGCAGGCATCGGTAGATACCTTCATGGCGCATCTATCCTGCTGTATCGTAAACTGTTTGAAACGGAAATATTGATTGCTCATGACCAGGTGGCGCGTGCTGATGGACTTACCGTCATATCTGCAAATTCTCCTTTCAGGTATTTGTAGTATGCAGTTATACCTATCATTGCCGCATTATCGGTGCAGTATTCAAATTTTGGGATAAATACCTGCCATCCTTTTTTCTCACCAGTATCTTTCATCGCCCGCCGTAATGCGCTATTGGCAGATACCCCGCCTGCTATGCCCACTTGGTTTATCTTCAGATCTGCCGCTGCTTTTTGCAGCTTGCTCATCAGCATTTTAATGATGGTGAATTGTACTGAGGCGCAGATATCATTCATATTCTTTTCTACAAAATCGGGGTCGTGTTTTTTCTGCTCCTGCAGGAAATAAAGTATAGCCGTTTTGATACCGCTAAAGCTGAAGGTATATCCTTTCATTTCCGATACAGGGAATGTGAATTTATGTGGATCACCTTCTTTGGCATATTTATCTATCAGTGGGCCACCGGGATAAGGTAATCCCAACATCTTGGCTGTTTTATCAAATGCCTCTCCGGCTGCGTCGTCAACCGTTTCGCCCAATACTTCCATATCAAGATAATCGCGGCACAGCACGATTTGTGTATGGCCGCCCGATACAGTGAGGTTAAGAAATGGAAATGTTGGCTTCGGATCTTCTATAAAATGCGCCAGTACATGCGCCTGCATATGGTGCACTGCTATCAGCGGCACATTCAGCGCCTGTGCATAGCCTTTGGCAAACGATGCGCCCACCAGCAATGCTCCTATCAGGCCCGGAGCCTGCGTGAAAGCCACTGCCTGTATATCGTGCTTGTCTATGCCTGCGTTCTTCAGCGCCACATCCGCCACCGGCACTATGTTTTGCATATGCGCCCGCGATGCCAGTTCAGGCACTACTCCACCATATTGTGCGTGCACCTTCTGCGATGCTATCACATTGCTTAATACATTGCCATTGCTTACCACGGCAGCACTCGTCTCATCGCAAGACGATTCTATTGCCAGTATATGTACATTTTCTTCGCTCATAAGCACTGCAAAAATCAATATTCGCCGCTCAATAGCCAAAAAATGATTTTTCCCCTACTTTGTTTGAGTTATTGTATTTCTATATTTGTAACACCAAGGGATATTATGCAAAAACTTTCCTCTCTTTTTTTCATTGGGATAATGCTTATAGCTGCTTTGCTGCAGGGATGTAATAACGGCCCCGCAACACTAAAGTTCAATCCCGGGCCGGGTGCAAAATACAAGTATATATTCACCACCCACCAGGTGATAGAACCCGAAGGATTGGGTGCATCGGTAACCATTAATCAGGACCTCACTATGGAATATTCTTATCTCATATTGCCTGATAGCGCCAATTATAAAAGGGTAAAAGTGACTTACGACCGTATTGCCATAAAATCGGGCAACAGCATGATGTCGATGGAATATGACTCTAATGATAGTACTAAGCAAAAGGACTCTGTGTTTCGCAATATGAGCCAGTTTTTGAATAGATCTTTCACCCTGACTCTTAATGGTAATGGCGAAATAGTAAGATCAGAAAATCTGCAGGCAATTACCAGCGCAGCAGATAGCACTATGGCAGCGGCCGGCGCACAAGGCTTCGACCCACAGGTGAGCGATAGCTCTATGCGTACCATGATGTTGCAAACCCTGAATGTATATCCAAGCAGGCCTGTAAAAAAAGGCGATTCATGGAAGCATACTTATAATACCTCTATGGGCTTTATGAACATGACGTTTGATAATACTTACAAACTGGTTTCTATTTCGGATAATATAGCTCACATAGAAATCAATTCAAATATTGGCGCCAATAAATCGAAAGGTGGGCAAATGGAAATAAGAGGACTGCAGACGGGCGACCTTGATATGGATGTTACCACCGGGATGGTACTCGGCAGCAAATGCAACCAGGAGATAAAAGGCTCAATGCAGGCGTTTGGAAAGGTAATACCGCTAAACGTTACTTCCGAAACTCATATAACAGAAAAAGAATACTGATACCCCTAAAAATAGAAATGTCCCCGAAACCTCTGTCCGACAGTGCCTGGGGAATTTCAACGTACCGAAGTACAATTATAATATATCAATTATTGTGCCAGACTCCTTCTTAAACTTTGTTAAAGTGTTGGTTTTCAGATTATTACCTCTATATCCTCTTCCCTGTTCGGGTTCCACTCTATGATGAAATTGTTGCGGCCCGTACCTATCAGTATGCTCATGTATTTCTGCTGGATCAGCTCCAGCATGGCAAGAAATGTAAATATGGCGTGTATCCGGTTCTGACATTGTGAAAAAACTGCCTCAAAAGCCACCCGCGATTCATTCCGCACATAATCCAGCATAAAAGCCCTCTGTCCTTCCATCGAGTAGTTGTATTTCACCACTACGTGCTGGGGCTTGTTGGTGCGTTCCTTAAAGCGCTTTATCACTTTTTCATAAGCCTGCAGCAGTTTATAGACAGTTACAGTCTGTATCTCCGTACCTTCTGCATTTTCCTCTCCTATGGCTTCCAGTTCCTGCCTTATGTTACCACGCTTCTGTTGCAGCAGGCGCTCTGCTTCCATCAGCGCCATCTCTTCCGATGCCTCTTTAAAGCGCTTGTATTCCAGTATCTTATCTACCAGTTCCTGGCGCGGATCTATTTCGTTGCCCAGGGCATCCACTTCACGGCGAGGCAGCAGCATCTTTGCTTTAATGCGCATAAGAGTGGATATGAACAGTATGAACTCACTGGCCAGCTCTATATTCAGCGACTCCAAATGATGGATATAATCAAGAAAATCTTTGGTAATGGTAGCAATAGGAATATTATATATATCCAGCTCGTCGCGCTCTATAAAGAACAGCAACAGGTCAAAAGGCCCTTCAAACTGGGGAAGCTTTATCTGGTAAGTATTAGACATTAACCGAAAAGTAAAACTTAATTGGGAAACTGAAAAAAATAGTTATACAAAAATGGGAAATAGATAGAGATAAATTAAGGATACAAATTATTCAAAACACCCCCTCAAATGTCATTCTGAACGGAGCCGCAAGCTTGGCAGCCAGGCTGCGAAGTGAAGAATCTCACCAATTAAGGGAACTTCACCCCAATCGCCAGCATGAAATAAAATTCACCAATAAAAGATTCACGTCGCTGAAAATCTAATTCTTCTTTTTGGGTATAAAGAATGTTTTGTAGCCGTAAACTAATATAAGGGCGAATACGCGATTTTTTCAATTTTCTATAGTAGCCTATACCAATGCTTTCATACCAGGCATTGCCTATATTATCAGTATAATTATAAATTGGATAAGAATAGCTATTCTGATAAAGCACACCTCCAAAATCAAGGAACCAATTTATTTCGTTTTTCCTATGATCGTATTTTCTTCTTACATCTGCATAAAATGAGGGGCGCCATATATGCTCGTCGTATACATTGGGTGAAACTATTTTGATAAAGTTGGAATTTACAAAAGTACTATACCGTTGTAAAGTGGCGCCAATTCCAAGACCCCATTTCTTTGAAACGTCGAGACTATATATTCCCGATACTGCAGCGTTGGATTCAGTATTAATTCCCACTTCAGCAAAGAAATGACTTTGAGCATGACTGTTATTAAAAACGAAAAACAGGGAAAGAACGAGGAAGATCCTTTTTTTAAAGTTGGTTGTAGCTACAGTTTGGATTTGCATAGGTAAATGTCGAGACTATTTTAAGATGTTAATAAAGAATATGATTTTTGTTCTTGTCTACTTTTTGGAGGAGTTCCGGAATATCTTGTGTGGCCGACCTCCTACGTTCCGAAGGAATTTCATTTACAACTATGTCAGCCATTTCTTTGAGCTCATTTATGGAATATACGTTTCTATATATACCAAAAGCGTCTCCTTGAGGCACTAAAGAAGAAACATTAAGCGTATCTATTAGTTTGTTATTAATTATCAACCCGAGAGTTGTATAATTAGAATTATTGACCATCCGTAAAAGTTTTTTATATCCTTTTCCATCTAGTCGCATATATAATCGTAATATACTAAAGCCACTCGTGTCTGAATCTACAGCAAAAAATACCTCTAAAAAATTATTGGCTGTAACTATCGGTTGTCTAACAATAAAATAACGTTCGTCTGTTTTTATCATCTCCCTTCTTTGTGAAGTCTTGTTCCGAGATATAAAATACCACCCTGTTAGCAACCTATCTTTTTTGACAATTTGAGAAAAACATTTTTGCCTCGAGAAGATTGAAAAAGCGAAAAGTAGAAAAAAAATAAGAACGCCGCTTTTTTTAAAATTGTGTATTGTTGTTTGGGGAATTTGCATAGGTACGCAAGGGGTTTGCGTAAAGATACTTTCTATGTTTTATATTCAAAATGCCGGGCTCGACATCGACGATGGAAGCTTTTGCAGGCGTTTTCCCATTTCCGTGAGTATAATGGACTTTTTTTCTGCATCTGCATACCTGATCACCTTCATATTTTCCAATATTTCAAGGTACACATACAGCTCACTCCCCTGTATCTGGGTCATCGATTGTATTGCTGTGTGGCAGTCAGAAACATCTATCTTCTCATCTCCTTTTTGACAGAATTCCTTTATAGCCCCAAAAATTTCATTTAAAGGCATCCCCGTATGTTTATAAAATGTGAATAAAATCAAAACCCTCTGACTATGAATATCTTAAAATAATATCCAACCAAAGAATCACCTGCGTTCAGTAACAATTCATTAACAAATACCTGGTAGAAAAATACTTAGTTATTATTCCCGTCTTAACAAGGTGATTATTGCTTTACAGACCTTCCTGGGCTATTATTTTGTCCCTTATCTCCATGGTAAGCTGCCTGCTTTCAGGTGTCGCGTTCTCATACCGGGATTCCCATGTTTTATCTACCGTATTATGAAATTCATAGACCTTATTTACATGCACACGGGATTTCAGGTAAGGGTTGTTTATTTCTACCGAAAATGAAATATCACTTCCATTATCGATCCGGCTATACAATAGGAAAAATTCTCTTCCGTTGTAACTGATAGTTACACTTTTCATTTATTAAAGGTACGAATTAAGAGGCACTGGCATGGTTTTTCCAACCATAAACATGAAAATAATCACTATAGAATAACTTATCCTCTGTTAGCAATTCACAATCTATCACTCTTTATGATGATCTATGAACAAATTCTATGGCTTTTTGTACTGGCAATACCCATTGCCTGCATAGCCTGGACTGTCACCAATGAAGAAGTGTTTCGCGAACCAAGAGAGTATTGCGTAAAAAGAAGCAAGGATTGTAAAGCATTATGGCAACGGAAATTCTTTTACCTCTTCACATGCGAATATTGTTTCAGTCATTATGTAACTATCTTACTCCTTATCATCACCCACTACACATTGTTGTTTACTGATTGGCGCGGCTACATAATAGCAGGCTTCTCACTCGTATGGATCGCCAATCTGTACATGAGTCTCTTCGCTTTCCTCCGCCAAAACATCAAAAAAGAAAAAACCGAGATCAAAATACTAAGCGAACAAAACGGAAATGGGAACACACCCCCTCCAACAACTTCTACAACAAATAAATTCCCCTCCCAATCCGAATCAAATAAATAGCCTCAACCCACACCCGCATTGTCATCCAGAATCAAAGAACCACACCCCACACCACATTGTCATCCAGAACGAAGCCAATAGCCCTGTGCGCAAACCGCGCAGTGAAGGATCTCATTAAGCAAGAGCAATTTACCCCTAATCAAGGAACCAAAACCCACACCCATATTGTCATTCTGAATGAAGCCTAAAGCCTTTGTGCGAAAGCCGCGCAATGAAGAATCTCCCTAATCAAAGAACCACAGCCCTCACCCCATTGTCATCCAGAACAAAGCCAATAGACTGCACAAAACGGTATAATCACTATACACTTTTCACATAATCATAAAACTCCGATTTTATCATCTCCCGTTTCATTCCAACCTTTGCATGGTAAACCATTTTTTAAAACACAATCACTATTATGAAAAAGAAAAACAACAAAGAGGAACGGGAAAAGATCGCGGCTTACTGCGGCGCAAACGGGGCATGATTGGGGCATCATGTTACATTGCAGCAATACTGCATAACTCCCTACCAGCAAGGCATTCAGCTAAAAAACAAAACAAAAATTCCCCACAGTAGTATTTTATACTCTCATGGGGAAAATTGAAGAATAAGATCAGAATTTATAAATAAGCCCGATGGTAAATATCTGCTTTATCTGCCACCAGCCCAGGTTATCACCCGGTAGATTTTTAGGCACTACATTACCACTGGCGTCTACAGTGTTTTTGTCGTAAGGTATATTGTTATCATAGATAAGCGTAGCAGCAAATGTGATGCTTACATACTTGGCTATCTTCCATGAGAAGAGATTATCCCACAACACTTGTATGTTACCGGGGTTGTCTTTTTTGATCACATGTCCTGTGCTATCCTTAGTGTCTTTTGCTAAGTAGTTGGAATAAAGATCAAGCCTTGTGGTGAATAGCATGTTCTTGGTGATGTTCAGATTATACCTGCCAGAAAAATACGCGCCGAATTGAAATACAGAGGTCTTTCCATAAGGAATGCCAAATGCACCC
>Ga0134128_10003011_pt1 | contig 20647 bp, 18 predicted proteins | sample KB31754_FD_96462 | JGI IMG/M metagenome (GOLD analysis project Ga0134128, IMG submission 96462) | Terrestrial soil microbial communities with excess Nitrogen fertilizer from Kellogg Biological Station, Michigan, USA - KB3-175-4 | ecosystem: Environmental > Terrestrial > Soil > Unclassified ...
ACGTGGAAGGCCAGGTGGCGCTCGCGCAGTTCGTCGGCTTCCCCGGCGTCGGCGAGGCGCGCTGCGGAGTACTGCCGGACGGTCTCCAGCATGCGGTAGCGCGTCTGGCGGTCGCGCTCGTCGGTGGCGACCAGGGACTTGTCGACCAGGCCGGTCAGCAGGTCAAGCACGTCCTTACGGTGGATCTGATCACCTGAGCACACCTGCTCAGCTGCGTCCAATGTCCAGCCGCCGGTGAACACTGACAGCCGTCGCAGGACGGTGCGCTCACCGTCGTTGAGGAGCTCGTGACTCCAGTCAATGGAGGCTTCCAGCGTCTGGTGACGGGGCATGACCGTGCGGGCGCCGCCGGTGAGCAGGTGGAAGCGGTCGGCTAGGGCCCGGGATATCTGCTCGGGAGCCAGCATCCGCACCCGCGCTGCGGCCAGTTCGATGGCCAGCGGGATGCCGTCGAGGTCGTGGCAGATCTGGGCGATGGTCGGGGCGTTGGCTGCGGTGATCGTGAACTCCTGGCGGACCTGCAGGGCGCGGTCGATGAACAGGGACACGGCGTCGGATTGGCGCAGCGCCTCGATCGGGTCGAGGTCCGGCTCGGCGGGCAGCGACATCGACGGCACCCGCCAGGTGATCTCTCCTGGCACGCCCAGCGGTGCGCGGCTCGTGGCCAGGACTGTCAGCGACGGGCAGGCCCGCAGCAACACATCCACCAGCTCCGCGCAGGCAGCCAGCAGGTGCTCGCAGTTGTCCATGACGACCAGGGTGCGGCGGGCCCGCAGGTGCTCCACGAGCGTGTGGTGTACGGGCACACCCGGCACCTCACGCGAACGTATCGCCGTGATCACCGCAGCCGCCAGCAGCGCGGAGTCCTCGAGTCGGGCCAGCTCGGCCCACCACACGCCGTCGGGGTGGTGGTCTATCGCGTCGGCCGCTGCCTGCAGCGCTAGACGCGTCTTGCCGCACCCTCCGGCACCGGTGAGCGTCAGCAGCCGGGCCCGCTCGAGCGAATCGCCGATGCGGGCCAGCTCGGTGCGTCGCCCGACGAAGCTGGTCAGCTCACCGGGCAGATTGTTGGGCATGGTGTCCAGCGAGCGCAGCGGGGGAAACTCCGCCGGCAGCTCGGGATGCACCAGCCCGAAGACATGCTCCGGCCGCCCGAGGTCGCCCAACCGATGAACACCGAGGTCGACGAGCTCGGCGCGATCGGGCAGCCGGTCTCCGACCAGGTCGCGGGTCGTCCGGGACAGCACGACTTGACCGCCGTGCGCGACCGCGCCCAGCCGGGCGCAGCGGTTGACCGCCTGGCCGAAATAGCTTCCCTCGTCGCGCCGCTGGGCCTCTCCGGTGTGCAGGGCGATGCGCAGCGTCGGCTTCTCGGGACAGTTTCCGGCATGGGCGGCACGCTGGATGTCCAGCGCGGCCGCCACGGCATCCGAGGCGCGGGTGAACGCCGCCACGATGCTGGTGGCGTCGTCCTGCTGCCGCCGCCGCACCCCACCGTGCCGCGAAATCGCCTCGTCGAGCACGCATTCCCGCACGCGCGTCGAGCCCTCGACATCGGCCCGCATGAACGTCGCGGTGCCGACCGGCAGCTGGAAGGTCTCCTGCTCGATGCCGCCTGCGTTCACCGGGGGTTCTTCCCACCTCAGCGGCCAGCCCGTCCGGTCGCGCTCGTGCGATTGTTGCATCGCCAGCGCCTCCGCGTGTAGGTGCGCAGTCAGCCACCCATGAAGAACATCTCCAGCTGGATATTGTCTGGATCGCGGAATACCAGCGTCGAAAACTTCAGCTCACCATCGATGTCAGTCACTCCAGAGTGCGACACTCCCACACTGTCCAACCATTCCGCCCAGGATGTCAGATCTGCGCGGCTCGGCACGGAGATGCCGATGTGGTCGAGGCCGGTTCGAGTTTCGTCGAACGGCTGGCCGTCATTTGCGGCATGATGCTCCAGACCGATGATGATTCCGGCATTGAAGTCAGCGAGAATCACCTCGTATCCTCCCTGTTCATTGCCGTAGTGCGGGAACTTGCCTTGAATGCGTTCCAGCCCTAGTACGCGCTCATACCAGGATATGCTAGCCTCAATATCGGTTACGGTGGGAGAGAAGTGGTGGAAGCCGGTCATCGGCGGTCGCTGCATCGCCGTCTGATTCATTTCGATCCCCTTACCTCAGCTCAATTCATAGAGCTCGAACCGCAGCACGCCTGCGCTGATGACGCCTTTGCCAACGGCCTGGATCTTGTTGAGCCAGGCGTAGCGGTCGTCGCCGGTCTCGAAACGGGGAGCTGTGTACGCGGTCGCGCCTTCGAGTCCACGAGACAGGTCCACCCGACCGTTGTACGACACATAGATCAGTGCCCCATCGTCGGTTTCAAGGGTGAATCGCACGTCCATGTGACCAATTCCCGCCGGGCTGACGGCGGCCCAGTCGGCAGCCGCAACTCCCTTGAGCTTGGCCTGAAGACGTTGTCCTCTGCAGTCGACAGAGATGATCTCAATGATTGCTCGGGTGCCCGATGGGCAGCCGGGCATCATGATCGGTTCGGAAAGCCCCACTTCTGCGGTGCCGAGTGGAATGAGTTCAATAGTCATGGCAAATTCCGTTTCTATGATAGAGGCGAAGTGGCTACACGAAGGGAAACGGATTGTCGATGACATAGAGCCAGCGTCCGTCCGCCTGCCGGCGAAGGACGGCCGAGCCGGTGCCGCCCAACATCATCGGATTGCCATCAGAATCACCGCCCTCGAACTTCCATTCAAAGGATTCGAGCGCAAGGTCTCCGACACAATGGAGGCTGCCGATCTTGAGCTCGAATCGTGGCTTCGCGGCCAGGAGGCCGGCAAAGGTCTCCCGGATGGCTTCGGAACCTGACGCAACCTGACCCGGAGCCGGAATAAACACCGCATTGGGCTCGTAGCGGCTGACCATCCCTTCGAGGTCACCCGCATTGATCGCGTTCTGAGATGCTCTGATGGTTTCTTCCGGTTTCTCGAGCTGGGTTGCGCTCGGCGCGCCATTCCAGGTGTTCGCTGCCATTTCTCCACCTTCCGGCCACCCGCTGAAAGCGTTACCGACGCAATTGCGCCTCTCGACTCCGATCGTGACCTGCCGGCGCTGGGCCTACATCAGCCATCCGGCCTATATCCGCAGCGGCGGGGCTCGCCTGCGTCCCGCTGCCGCGCTGGACAGCCGCTCGGCGCTCGCCGGTCAGGTCATCTCCGATCTGCTGGTGATGTGAATGATCAAGACTACTGCTCCCGCGCTGGTCCCCGCCCTGGCACGCGTAAGCCCGATACCGTTCTCTCCTGCACCCGTGACCGGCGACAGGGAACGACCGGCGATGTCCGCGAGCTGACATCGCACATGTCGGTCAGAGACGCCCGCAGCGGCCCGATCCGGGCAGGATGCCGGCGCGTTTCGCGGCCCGGGCGAGGTTCTCGACGTGGGCACACGCGACGGCGGCCTCCTCGACGGGCAACGCCGATCCGGTGACGGTAGCGGTACCGTCCTCGTTCAGGTAGCCGATCACATTGCGCTCCCGCACCGCGGTCGCATAACGGCGGCCGGCCCACTCGGGATCCAGTGCGATGGCCAGCTTCTTGATCCGCGCCGCCAGCTCCCCGGTGGTGAGCCGGGCCGCCTTGGGCAGCAGCCGCCCGCAGACCACGTCGACCTGTTCGGCGGTCAGATCAGCGCACAGATCGGCGAACACCCACGCCTTGTTCCGGCAGATCCGCCGGTATCCAGCGCGGTGAACACCGCCGGCATCCGCAATACCAGGGTTTCGGCGAAGTCATGTTCCCGCTCCGCGGCGCGGCGCGTCCACGCCAATGCAGCGCGAATCTCGTCCGCGGCATAAGTCGGTGACTCGGACAACCGGGCCACGTCATCAGGATCGGCGTAGGGGTCACACAAACCGACTTCTACCATCGTGACCAACAACCGAGCCTGCTCATGAGACAGTTGCCGGGCGCGGGCACGCAATACCTCGACCACATCCGCGCCAGTCAATGCTCGAATGTCAATGCCGGCCAGCAGCACAGCCAATTCAGGGCCTGGCGCCAGCTCGGCCAGACCCTCCGGAATCAGCTGCCGCACCGTCACAACCGGGATGTTATAAAACAGGTCCGACAATCTCGGCCCGCTCGACCGAGTGACCCGAAAAAATTTCGGACAGTTCACGGACCTGGCAGCTACTCCCACATGATTCTACTGGGTACGCCGCCGAGGTACTCACGGCACGCATATTTGCGGTGCTTGCCGACGAGTTCGGTCGACTGCCGACGCCGACCTGCAACCACGGCAGTGGTGCGTCGACCGCCACAGGTGTTGATCGTAACCGGGCTCGATTGCGCCGGGTTATCCGGGCGAGCCGCGGGGCGCTGTCGGTGGTGGCGGCTACGGTCGCCTCCGCCGGGGCCGCCCGATCCCCTGGACGATCTCAAAGGAGTCAGCCACATGAAGCTCGTGGTGGTGAAGGGCATCGATACGGCCACCGTGGCGAGCGCAATCGGCGCGCAGACCTACGCCAGGGGTATCACGTACGCGAGCCAGCGCGCGGTCGAGCACATGGAGTGGGACGGCGCGGATCACGTCCTGCGGGCGGTGGTCCGTGGCAGTCACGGCAACTACTACGAGACCGCGGTGTACTTCGAGCCTCGGCGCGGCCCAGTGGGTGACACCGAGTTGACGTTCACCTTCGGCGACTGCACGTGCCCGGTCGGATTCGACTGCAAGCACGTCGTCGCGGTGGCGGTCACCGCCTCCAGCGCGGCGGGTCCCGCCGCCGCTGCCGACCCGCGACCGCCTGCGCCGTCGTGGGAGCAGAGCCTGGCTGACTTGCTCGGACCGGGGCGCCCGGGCCCGCAGCACACCGACGATGCCATCCCGCTGGCCATCGAGCTGTCCCTGTCCTTGCCGCCAGCCGCGCCCGCAACCCGAGTGCCGGTTGCCCCGAAGCTGCTGGCCCGGCTGGTGCGGCCGGGCCGCAGTGGGTGGGTCAACGGCGGGTTGAGCTGGAGCAGGATCGACTCGCCGTACTACTTCGGTGACTACCGCGCTTCGCATGTGCAGCTGCTACGGGAGCTGTATGCACTGCACCGGTCGCACAGTCCCACACCGAACTACTACGTCCGGGACGACAGGTCGATCGATCTGGCCGTTCTGTCTGGTCGGCGACTGTGGTCGTGGCTGGATGAGGCCGCTGAGGCCGAGCTGCAGCTGCTGCATGCGCACCAGCGGCTCGGGACGGTCCAGGGGTACGGCAATGGCACGCTGTGCCTCGACGTGACCGCCGGGGACAGCCCGGGCGCGCTGGTCATCGCGCCGGTATTGCGGCTGGCGGGGCTGGATGAGCCCGACGGCGATGCGATGCCGGTGCTGTTCATCGGCGCCGACGGCGACGGTGTGGTGCACGTGTCTCGCACCCGGACGCAGCGCGAGTCGAACCCCGCCGAGTGGCAGTTCCGGCTGGCGAGGCTCGCTGACCCCGCGCCGGCCCCGCTGCAGCGGATGGCGCTGGAGGATCACCGTCTGCCGGTACCGGCCGGGCAGCAGGCCAGGTTCGGTGCCGAGTTCTACCCGCGGCTGCGACGCCTGGCGCAGGTGGTGTCCTCGGACGGATCGTTCACCCCGCCGACGATCTCCGAGCCCACCCTCGTCTTGCAGGCCGCCTACGGCGACGACCACGACCTCACCCTCGGCTGGGAATGGGCCTACGACGTTGGTGGCCGGCAGCTTCGCGCACCGTTGGCACCCAACGGCGCCGATCACGCGTACCGAAACCGGGCTCAGGAGAAGGCCGTACTCGACGCGCTGGACATGACGCTCGACTGGTTCGGGCCGCGCGGTGACAGTCCTGGGCACTTGCGAGGACTGGACACGCTGCGGTTCACCACCGAAGTGCTGCCCTTGCTGACCAGCGCGGCCGGGGTCGCCGTGGAGATGACCGGGCAGCCCGCTACCTACCGGGAGGCGGGCGACTCGCTGCGGATCGGCCTGTCGACCAGCGAGGTAGCGGGCGAAACCGACTGGTTCGATCTCGGCGTCGACATCACCGTCGAAGGGCGCGCGGTCCCGTTCGCCGACGTGTTCGCCGCGCTCGCCGCTGGACAGTCGCACCTGCTGCTGGGCGACGGGGTGTACTTCTCGCTGGACAAGCCTCAGTTGCAGGCATTGCGCACCCTGATCGACGAAGCGCGCGCGCTGCAAGACGCTCCTCGCGGTCCGCTGCGGATCAGCCGGTTCCAGGCGGGACTGTGGGAGGAGCTGGCCGCGCTGGGAGTGATCGAGCGCCAGGCGCGCGCCTGGCAACAGCAGGTCGCCGGCCTGCTGTCCCCCGCCGGGCTGGCCGGACCGGAGCTGCCGGCCACCCTGTCCGCGCAACTGCGGCCCTACCAGCGCGAAGGGTTCGACTGGTTGTGCTTCCTGTGGCGCCACCGGCTGGGCGGCATCCTCGCCGACGACATGGGGCTGGGCAAGACGCTGCAGACGCTGGCGCTGCTCTGCCATGCCAAGCAGCGCGACCCCGCCATGGATCCGTTCCTCGTCGTCACGCCGACCAGCGTGGTGGCGAACTGGGCGGCCGAGGCCGAGCGTTTCGCCCCGAACCTGGCAGTGGTGACGATCACCGACACGCTGCGGCGTCGGGGCCAGAACCTGCCGGAGGCGATCGCCGGCGCCGACGTTGTGGTCACCTCGTACACCTTGCTGCGGCTCGACGCCGATGCCTACGAGGCGGCCGACTGGTCCGGTCTGATCCTGGATGAGGCCCAGTTCACCAAGAACCACCAGTCGAAGGTCTACCAGTGCGCGCGCCGGCTGCCTGCGCCGTTCAAGCTGGCGATCACGGGCACTCCGATGGAGAACAACCTCATGGAGCTGTGGTCACTGCTGTCGATCACCGCGCCGGGGTTGTTCCCGAACCCGACCCACTTCCGCGAGATGTACGCCCGGCCGATCGAGAAGCACCACGATGCCGAGCTGCTGGACCGGCTGCGGCGACGGATCAAACCCCTGGTCAAGCGCCGCACCAAGGAGCAGGTGGCCGCCGACCTGCCGGCCAAGCAGGAACAGCTGCTGGAGGTGGAGCTTGATCCCCGGCATCGCCGCATCTACCAGCGGCACCTGCAACGCGAGCGGCAGAAGCTTCTCGGGCTGATTCACGACGTCGACCGCAACCGGTTCACGATCCTGCGCTCGATCACACTGCTGCGCCAGCTGAGCCTGCATCCCGGGCTAGTCGAGCCGGAACACGAGCACCTGGGCAGCAGCAAGATCGACGCACTGGTGGGCCAGCTCACCGGCGTGGTCAGCGGGGGGCACCGGGCACTGGTGTTCAGCCAGTTCACCGGTTTCCTCGCCCACGTCCGCGAGCGGCTCGATGCCGCCGGCCTGGAGTACAGCTACCTCGACGGCGCCACCCGCAAGCGCTCCGAGGTCGTGCGCCGGTTCAAGGAGGGCACCGCTGGGGTGTTCCTGATCAGCCTCAAGGCTGGCGGCTTCGGCCTGAACCTCACCGAGGCGGACTATTGCTTCCTGCTCGATCCGTGGTGGAACCCGGCCACCGAGGCTCAGGCGATAGACCGCACCCACCGGATCGGGCAGACCCGCAACGTCATGGTCTATCGCCTCATCGCCAAGGACACCATCGAGGAGAAGGTGCTCGCACTGGCCACCCGGAAAGCCGAGCTGTTCCGCGGTGTCATGAACGACGGCAACGCCTTCGGCGCCGCCCTGACGGCCGACGACATCCGCTCCCTGATCGCCTAACAAAGGAGTACACCACCCACCAGGCGCTCGATCCTGCGCCGGCTGGGGTTCGGGGTGCACCGGCGTGGGCAGGAGATCCCGCGCCCGCGCGACCCGGCAATGGCCGACTGGCCGCACGGGGGCGCGGAGGCCGCCGCCTTGGAGCCCTACAAGGGCCGCTACGTCGCTCAGGACGGTCTTGAGGTGCTCTACGACTCCGACTCGCCCTATGACGTGGTGCGCTGGCTGCGCAAGAACGGCCTGCGCGCGCGGGTATGGAAGGTGCCGGCCACAGCTGAGGACGCCGGGTCGTTCCTCACGTGGTGACCTACCCGTTCGTCGAATTGCAGCGGGATCCGTCCGGACCGCCGCGGCCGGTGCTCGACGTTGTCGTCGGCGAGGCGAGCGAGGTGCTCGTGCCATGCCTGGTAGACAGCGGTGCGATGAACACCCTGCTGCCGGACTGGGTCGCCGATCTCGCCGGCATCGATCGCACCGGCGCCCCGACGACCACGCTGGGTGTCGGTGGGTCCGGCGTGCTGGCGCATCTGGTGCCGACCGTGCTCACGGTCGGTGAGCACAGCTGGGAGGCCGAGGTCGGATTTTGCGATCCCTGGCCGGGCAGTTGGGGGCTGCTCGGGCAGCACTCGTTCTTCCGCTACTTCGTGGTCACCTTCCGCACCGCGGACTTCAAGTTGGAGATCGCCCCCGTCCCCGGCTAGCCAAGGAGTACCCCGAGCAGGCCGGTTTCGCCAGCCCCGCACCGCCGGGAAGGATCTGCAGCGCGATGCTGCCCTGCACCGCCAGAATGTCCAGAATGTTCAGGCATCGCCCGCGTTACGCACCGGGTTGCTCGATGCCGCCGAGCATCCAAGGCTTGGGCTGTGATCGAGGCCCGCACCGACGTCGTCGGCAGCCTGCTGCGGCCGCCCGAGCTACTGGCGGCGCGCCGGCGCCTGGAGCGCGGCGAGATCGATCCGCCAGAGTTCAAGCGGATCGAGGATGCAGCTGTCGACGCGGCGATCCGCTTGCAGGAGGATGCCGGGCTCGCCGTGGTCACCGACGGCGAGATGCGTCGGCTGTCGTTCCAGAGCCAGTTCACCGAGGCGGTCGAGGGGTTCAGCGAGTGGGATATCGATGCGTTCCTGTGGGGCGATTGGCATGGCGACGAGGTCGGTGACAAGCGCATCGAACGGCCTCCGATCGCCGTGCTCGGCCGGCTGCGGCGCCGACGCTTCCTGTCCGCAGAGGAGTACGCCTACGCGCGCGGCCGGACGCGGCGGATCGTCAAGGTCACGCTGCCGAGCCCGAGCCTGTTCGCCAGCTTCTACGATCCGCAACGCTCGCGCGGCGCCTACCCGAGCTTGGAGAGCTTCCTGGCCGACGTCACCGAAATCTTGCGCGACGAGGTTGCCGAGCTGGAGCGCCTGGGCTGCGAGTACGTCCAGCTCGACGCCCCGCACTACCCGCTGCTGCTCGATCCGACCTACCGCGACTTCTACGCCGGTCGGGGCTGGCCGGCACAGCGCTGGCTGGAGCTCGGCATCGAACTCGACAACATCGTCATCGGCCAGCGTCCGGGGGTGACCTTCGGTTTCCACCTCTGCCGGGGAAACCAGCAGAGCCGCTGGTTGGTGCAAGGCGGCTACGACTGGCTCGAGCAGCGATTGTTCCCGCGAGTGGCGGCGCAGCGGTTGCTCCTGGAGTACGACGATGAGCGTTCCGGCGGGTTCGAGCCGCTGACCGCGGTACCGCAGGACAAGACCGTCGTGCTCGGGCTCGTCACGACGAAGACCAGCCGGCGGGAGACCGTCCACGAGCTGCAGGCACGCATCCGCGAGGCGGCCCGGGTCGTACCGCTTGGGCGCCTTGCGCTATCTCCGCAGTGCGGATTCGCCACCTCCGTGCTCGGCAACGCGCTGTCTCCCGCTGACCAGGAAGCGAAGCTGCGGACGATCGCGGTGACCGCTGAGCGGGTATGGCGATGACCGATTCGATCAGCGATCCGCCGGCTCGGGTTGGCGCTGCGGTGCTGCCGGGCCGGCACTTCCACGCGCGGACTGCTGCCTCCCGCCGGCATCCAGCCATTCCTGGTAGTACCTCGATGACGGCAGAGGCATGGGAAGGTAGCCGGGCTCATCCAGCCGGAGGCGGTGCAGGTAGAGCACGTATTCATCCCACAACGCGCCCGCTCGCTGGCCGATGAAACGGACGAACATCCAACCCGGCAGGAATGACGCCACCCAGATAGCGAAAATCGAGAGCAACGCCGCCGGCAGGGACGGTCGTGTACCGAAATCCCAGTACAGAAGGACAGCCGCGACTGCGATGGTGACCGCCATCAGAACATACATCCACAGCGCCGTCACAGCGCGTTGCAAAGGCCGCGTCAGCCGCTGCCCGACGCTTGCCGGCAGATCGTGTTTCTTGGCGAGTATCCGTCCCTGCTTTTCGCCATTGAGCGGCGCACCTGCGGAGATGGCACACCTGCGTTCTCGCTCTCGGCAACCGATTTCCGGGCTTGTGATCCCGGCTCGAGCTCAGCTAGCTACTCGCCTCGTCGTGATAGGAGGAAAAGAACGCGTGGAGATTCGAAATCATCTGCTCGAACGACACCGCGGCGAACAGCACGGGCTGGTAGCGGGTGATGTCGTAATCCTGCTTCGCCATGGCCGGCAGATCCCATGGGCGGACGTCCGCGGCGCGGAAGGTTTCGATCTCACCGTAGGACGACAGCAGGCCGGCGCCGTAGGCCTTCAGCGCGCCGTCCTCGTAGACCACACCGAACTCGAGGGTGAACCAGAACACCCGGCTGAAGGCATCGAGTGAGTCGTCGGTCGTGGCGCGCAGCGAAGCCCGCCCGGCCGCTTCGTAGAGATCGGCCAGCACGGGGCTGGCCAGCATGGTGGCGTGCCCGATGATCTCGTGGACGATGTCGGGCTCCGGTGTGTAAAAGGGCACCGAATGGTGGCGGATGTACTGCGTGGACAGAAACGTCCGCTCGGCCAGCGAGCCATAGAACGTGCGGGTCGGCACCAGGCCCGGGACCGGGTTGATGTGGAAGCCGGTCAGGCCGTGCACCCGCTCGTCGACCTCCCGTAGCTGCGGGACGCGGGCCCTCGGGAGCACCAGCCGGCTTGCGCCGAGGAGGTACTCGCGGCACGCGTACTTGCGATGCTTACCGGCGAGCTCGGTGGACACCGTCCGCCAGACCTCGTCCTCCTCGGCGGTGTAGGTGACATCCGGAATCGGGTCACCACGGTGGTAGGCGGCGCCGACCTCGGCGATTCGGGCGCGCCGCGCGCGGTACGCCGGGTCGCGCAAGCCTGGGTGATCCGCAGGCAGCTCGAACCGGGAAGGTGCGATCGGCGCGGCCATAGCGGCAGCCTGCGCTCGGCGGCACGATTGTTCAAGGGTCACGCCGTACTGCCAGACGGATGTCCTATCGAGTACCCTGGTTAGTCGATGTCCGTCTCGCCTCACCGCCTCGATGACGTCGACCGTCGGATGCTGGGCATCCTGGTCGACGACGGCCGCATGTCGGTCAACGAGGTTGCGAACCGAGCCGGTATCTCCCGGGCGACCGCCTATGCCCGGTACGACCGGCTGGTGGCGAACGGCGTCATCCGTGGTTTCCGCGCCGACGTCGATCCGCAGGCGATCGGGCTCGATGTCGCAGCCATGATCCTGATCAACATCGAGCAGGGATCGTGGCCGACGATGCGGGACAAGATCAGCCGGCTGCCGGGGGTCGAGTACGTCGCGATGACCAGCGGCGAGTTCGACTTCGTGCTGATGGTCCGCGCACCCGACATCGCCGCGCTGCGCGACGTCGTCCTCTACCGGCTGCAAGGCATGCCCGAGGTGCGCTCGACTCACACGGTCTTCGTCCTCGACGAGGAGCGCCACCCCATCGGCTCGGCTCACCATCTGGATCTCGACCACGGATCGCGACGTCCGCCTCGGTAATGCGGACGGTCGGCCTACCATCGCCAGGTGGATTCGACGAAGATCGAGTTTCTGTTCCGCGAGGTACCCGACGGGTTCGATCCGGACGATCCCGACCACCGGCTGGCATTGATCACTGCCGAGTACGGTGGTGACGCCGACGAGCCGTTGGTTCGGGGGCAGGTCGGCTTCCGGGCTGCGGTGGCCGACCAGATCGCCTCGGATACCCCACCGCAGGTGTGGCAGGCGGCGCAACGGCTGCTCGCCGAAGGCCGCGATCGGGTCGATGTCATGCGACAGCTCGTACTGGCACTGACTCCGTCGATGATGAATGTCGTCATCAAGGAACGCGAGTTCGATCTCGACGCCTACCTGGCCGCCCTGGACCGGCTGCCCGTCCCGACGGCGGCGGACGTCACGTCGGTGATGATCGAGATCGTCCGAGCCCGGCAGGGCATCGGGGTCGACGAGCTCGACCATCAGCTGATGACGCAGCTAGGCATGCCGGCAGACGACCCGGTGACGGAGACGTTGCTGGACAGGGTGAGCGACCACGTCATCGGACCGGACGGTGCGCTGGAGATGCTCGCCGGCGACCGGGTGCTGCACGTCGAGTCGCTGACGAACGGGATCGTCCTGACCCACCCGCTCTCGGGTGAGGAGCGCCGGTCCGGCGTGCTCGATATCGGGGTAGACCTCGCTGGGTTCTGGCGATGGGACCAGCTGCGGCTACCGGCCGGCGCGGTGCTCGCGGCGGGCGATTCGTCACATCAACCGTAGGTGCGTCGTGAACTCTGCGTCACCGCATATCTGCTCACTGCAAACGTCGGTACTGTCGAGTTCACGACGCGCTACCTTTGCCGACGAATCTCTTCATGATCTGCGCCTTTGTGCTGGGTGGGCACGATCGCGCCCGGTGTGGAAGAAATCGATGGCCGTCTCGACCGAGGCCACCTCGTGGTGGCGCAGGACCGCCCCGAACGGGGCGTTCCAGAAGTCGTCACCTGGCGGCGGGCCGTCGAACGGGCCGACGTACAGGTAAGGCTGGGCAATGTGTACGTCGCCTGGCGAGGCGCCGTAGTTGATCCGCGCAGCGGTGACTCCGAGATCGAAATGTTCCGGCCACAGCTGCGCGCTGCTCGGTTCGTCGCCGGGAACCGCGGCGGCGAAGGCGGCCAGCGACTGCGCCCCGAGCTGGTACCAGTCCGCCAGCAACTGGGCCGCCTGCCGGTCGATCCGCAGCGGCGTGTCCGGCTCCAGTGGGGTAGCCGGGCGGTACACCTGCGCCGGCGCGCCGGGGGTGATCCCGGCGAAGTCGGCGACCTGCGCCACGGTGATGATCCGGGTGCGCTGCTGTTGCCCGTTGCGGGTAACCACGAACTCGTCGAGGTCCACCGCGAGCACGCGAGCGTCGGGCCCGAACGCGGGCGTCGTGAAACCGCCCGGGGCGGGTAGCAGACCGATGCGACCGGTGGCGGCGTGCCGGGCCGCGGAGAGCACATGCTCGGCCAGCCGGTGCCACCCGTCGCGGGTGGCGGGCAGTGTGTCGGGAAGGGTCATGCCGATCAGTATCGGTGCGCCGGTGCGCCGTTACGCCTCACCGGAGGTTGTCGGTGCCCTGGTCTATCGTCAGCCGACGTGACTCGATTTCGGTTGGTGCTTGCTGCGCTCACAGTGGCTCTGGTCTGGCTGGTGACGGCCTGCGCGGGCGCACCACCAGCACCACCAGCACCTCCGCTGGTGTCGGGGCTGCTGCTGTCCGGATACGACCGTGGCGTGCGCGTGCAGGACGATCTGTTCCAGTTCACCAACGGTCAGTGGCTGCGCACCACCGAAATCCCGGCCGATCGGAGCAGGTACGGCGCGTTCGACGCGCTTGCCGAGAAGGCTGACAAAGACCTGCACACGATCATCGAGGACAGCGCGGCTCGCCACGCCGCAGCCGGCACCCCTGATCAGCGAATTGGGGACTTCTACGCGAGCTTCATGGACACCGCGCACCTCGATGCGCTCGGGGCTGCTCCACTCAGGGCGTCGCTGGCCCGCATCGACGCCCTCGCCAGCCCCACCGACATCCTGCGGTATTTCGCCGACAGCGGCCAAACCGGCACGCCCAGCCCCATCTCGCTGAGCATCGACCAGGATGCCCGCAACGCCAATGCGTACATACCCAGCGTCTCCCAATCCGGCCTGTCCATGCCCAATCGGGATTACTACCTGAAATCCGATCCGCAGTTCGTGACGCTACGAGACCAGCTGCGGTCCTACGCGACGCGGGCGCTGGGGCTGGCCGGCGTCCCCGATCCGGCTGCCGAGGCCGACCGGATGCTCGCTGTGGAGAAGCGGCTGGCCGAGATCCAGTGGACCGCCGCGCAGGACCGCGACGCCACGGCGACCTACAACAAGTTCACCGTCGCCGACGCCACGGCACGCACTCCGGGGCTGGACTGGCAGACCTACCTCGACACGGCCCGCGTGCATACTCCCGACTTCATCATTTCCGAACCCAGTTTCTTCACCGCGTTGGGCACCGCGCTGACCACCGTGCCGCTGGCGGACTGGAAGTCGTATCTGAGGTTCAGGCTCATCGACGACCTGTCCCCCTACCTGAGCAAGGACTTCGTCACCGCGCGCTTCGAGTTCCGCGGTCGTGACCTCGCGGGGCAGCAGGAGATGCGTCCCCGGTGGAAGCGCGGGGTCACTGCGGTCGATGACGCGATGGGCGATCTGCTCGGCCAGCGGTATGTGCAGCGACACTTTCCCCCGGACGCCAAGAAGCGAATCGACGCACTGATCGGCAAGCTGACCGACGCCTACCGCTCGTCCATCGACGGTCTGGACTGGATGAGCGACGCGACCAAAGCCGAAGCCAAGGACAAGCTCAGCAAGCTCGCCGTGAAGATCGGCTACCCGTCCAAGTGGAAGGATTACTCGAGGCTGACCGTCGCCCGCGACGACCTGGTGGGCAACGTGCTGCGCTCGGCGCAACTCGAATACCAGCGTGACCTCGACCGGCTCGGCAAACCGGTGGACCGGGAGGAATGGTTCACCACACCGCAGACCGTCAATGCCTACTACAACCCGACCCGAAACGACATCACGTTCCCCGCCGCAATCCTGCAGCCACCGTTCTTCGACCCGAACGCCGACGATGCGGTCAACTACGGCGGGATCGGTGCGGTAATCGGTCACGAGATCAGCCACGCGTTCGACGACCAGGGCCGCAAATTCGACGGGACCGGCAATCTGCGGGACTGGTGGACCCCGCAGGATGTGCAGCGGTTCACGGCCCGAACCCAAGCGCTGGCCGCACAGTATTCGGCCTACGAACCGTTGCCCGGTGAGCACATCAACGGTGAACTGACTCTCGGTGAGAACATCGCCGACCTGTCTGGCCTGACGGTGGCGCGGCGTGCCTATCAGCTGTCCCTCGCCGGCCGGCCGGCCCCGGTCCTGGACGGTTTCACCGGCGAGCAACGCTTCTTCCTCGGCTGGGCGCAGGTGTGGCGCGGCAAGACCCGGGACCAGGATCTGCGGTCACAGCTGTTGAGCGATCCGCACAGCCCGAATGAGTTCCGGGCCAACGGCGTGGTCAGCAACCTGCCCGAGTATTACGCCGCGTTCGACGTCAAGCCCGGCGACAAGCTGTTCCGCCCGCCCGACCAGCGCGTCAAAATCTGGTGAGGGGTCTACATCGCGCGCTGACCAGCATCAATCCGGCATTTGGTGACGGTGGGTGTAAGGCGAAACGAAACGGGCCATACGCTGGACCGGTGGACAACTTTCGCCGGGGACCTCGAATGCCGCACCCGATGGTGTCAGTCTGGATCGCGGCGCTGACCCTGGTGATCGTCTCCAGTTGCGGGGGTCAGAGCTCCTCGGTCGCTCCGAGCCCGTGGCCCACCCAGAACTCGCCGTCCGGCCCGCCCTCGGCAGCGGGCCCGAACCGGGCCGCTCCCCCTCCCTGCACCCGCACCGTCAGCCAGGCCGACGAGGTACGGCCGGCCTTGGACGCTGCCTCGCCGGGAACCACGCTGTGCTTCACCGGCGGGGGCCTGTCCGGCACCGATGTGACGGTGGCACGCTCGGGCGCGGCCGGCACGCCGATCACGCTGCGTTCCGATGGAGCGGCCGTGCGCAGCATCCACATCACCGCAGATCACGTCGCGGTCGAAGGCTTCACCGTCGCGGGTGGCGACGGGATCCTTCTCAAGGGCGCTGATCTGGCCGTTGACCACAACACCGTGCACGACAGCCAGCGGGGTGGGATCACCTGCGAGCGGTGCCAAAGCTCGAGCATCGAATCCAACACAGTGCGCCACGTCGATACCGTTGGCATCTGGATCGAGGGGCAGCAGATCGAGGTCAGCCACAACACCGTGAGCGATATCCTGGCCCGCGACAACGGCGACGCCGACGGCATGCGGTTTTTCGGCAACGGTCACCGGATTACCGAAAACACCATCACCGATATCTCCGCCCGCGGCTACGCCAACCCGCCACACCCGGATTGCTTCCAAACCTACGACGACAACAGCCCGCCTACCTTCGACGTCCTCATCGCGGGTAACACCTGCCGCAACGTCGATGCCCAGTGCCTGATCGCCACCGGCGACCAGCACGCCAATAGCGACGCCCCCACCAACGTCGCGTCAATCACCTTCGTGGACAACGCCTGCGCGAACAACGGCGCTCAAGCGGTGAACGTGCGCCGCTGGCCCAATGTCGAGATACGCGACAACAGGTTCTCTGGCCACAACGTGACTCGGGGAATCATCATCCTCAACGGTTCGACGGGGTGCGTTGTGATCGGCAACACCACCGACGGCGGCCGCCCTACGGTGGATATCGACCACTCCTCCGAGCCGGGTTCCCAGGTGGAACACAACAGTCCCGGCCGATAGGTTGCTTGGGGCTGCTGATGACCGATTTCGAGCACTACCTGGTCGGGGAGCACGTCGAGGACTTCCACGCTCGATTGATCAGCCGGCGGGAACTGTTGCGCCGGGTGACCCTGATCACCGGAAGTATCGCCGGCACCATGGTGCTGCTGGAGGTGGCGGGCTGCTCGAGCGAGCCGGCCGGGACGCGTCCCTCGCCACAGTCCCGCCAGACCAGCGCGCCGCACCCGTTCGCCACCCCACCTGCCCGGCCCACCACAGACGGGGTCACCGTACGGCCCGATGATCCTCGCATCACCGTCGCACCGATGACGGTGACCGGAGCGGACGGCACTTCGTTGATCAGCTATTTCGCCCAGCCGCGCAGCGGCACCGCGGCGGGTGGCGTGCTGGTGATTCACGAGAATCGTGGCCTGGTCGCGCATATCGAAGACGTGGTCCGCCGTGTTGCCACCGCGGGATTCAGTGCCGTCGCAGTTGACCTGCTGTCTCGCCAGGGCGGCGCCGGCACGCTCAGCGATCCGGCTGAGTATGCGGCCGCGTTGAGCAAGCAGGATCCCATGACGATGGTGTCCGACCTGCAACAGGCGCTGTCCGCGCTGTCGGCGGCCGGGGCCGGAGACCGGCTCGGCATCACGGGTTTCTGCTTCGGTGGCGGCATGACCTGGAACGCCCTCGCCGCCGGTACCCAGGTCAAGGCGGCGGTGCCCTTCTACGGCCCGCCGCCGAAGAACCTGGCCGGGCTGGCCACCACCCCGGCCGCAGTATTCGCCGTCTATGCCGAGCGTGACACCCGGATCACCAGCTCGCAAGACCAGATCGAGCAACAGCTGCGCCGCACTGGCCGTCCGTACCGGATCACCGTCTACCCCGGTGTGGACCACGCGTTTCACAACGACACCGGCCCGCGTTACAACGCGACCCAGGCCGAAGCGGCCTGGGTCGCCACCATCGAGTGGTTCCAGCGCTACCTGCCCTAGGCGGGGGTGGGGGTGGAGACCGGGGCGGGGGCGGTGTGCATGACGGCCAGGGCGATCGATCTGCACCGCCGCGACGATGAACGGCAGTGAAGTGGCCTGCAGGAACCCGGCCGCCATGGTGCGCCGCATGCCCAGCTGGGAGCGGTACAGCAGCGCGGGTAGCGCCCGCACCACGAACAGCGCGGCCAGGAACAGCGGTACCTGCAGCAATGTCGAGGACGACGCGAACAGCGCCTTGGCGTCGAACATCACCCCGCTGGTGACGAAGAACACCGGGATCAAAAACCCGTAGCCGATCGCGTCGAGCTTGACCTCGGTGTGCGGGTCCACGGTGGCCGCGTCGGCGTCGATCAGCCGCAGCACCGCTCCGGCCAGGAACGCCCCGAGAATCGCCTCGAAACCCAATCCCTGGGCCAGCGCGAGAAATGCGACGAGCAGCAGCGTGGCGAACCGGATCCGGATCTGCGCGGTGGTGTCCATCAGCTTGGCGAACACCCGCTCGGCGCGGGCGCTGCGCCCGGCCCGCATCAGCGCCACCGCCAGCAGCACCGCGACCAGCGCCAAGCCAGTCAGCAACAACAACCGCGCGGGCAGGCCGGTGGACTCCTCGGAGAACAACAGCGACAGCAGGATCACCGCGCCGAAGTCGGCGATCGACGCCGCGGCGATGATCAGCTGGCCGGTGGCGCCGCCTAGCTGGCCGGAATCTTTGAGTACCGGCACCACCAGCCCCAGCGACGTGGAGCACAGGATGATCGCGATGAGCAGCGGCGCCGAGGCGAACCCGCCGGCCGCCAGCAGCAGCGCGACACCGACCGCGATCGCGAAGGACACCACGAAACCGGTCAGCGCCAGGATCAGTGGCCGCCCGCGCAGCTTGTGCACGTCGGTCTCCAGACCGGCCAGGAACAGCAGGAATGCCAGGCCGATCAGGGCGAGCACCTGGACCGGCGCGTCGACGTGCACCCAGCCCAGCAGCGAGGGGCCGAGCACGATGCCGGCCACGATCTCCAGCACGGGTGAGGGCACCCGCAATGCAGGCACGGCGTTGACCACCAGCGGTGCGACGAACGCCACCACCACGATGATCAGCAGGTTGGTGAAGTGCATCGCCAGCCACCTCGTTTTCTCAGGCGGGTAGGTCCGCGAGGGCGTCGAGCATCCCGCGGTGGAACGTCGGGTAGGCGTAGATCATCTGGCGCAGGGTGGTGACCGGCAGCCGGGCGTGCACCGCGAGGGTGAGCATGGACAGCACTTCACCCCCACGCGGGCCGACCGACGTCGCACCGACCAGCACGCCGCGGTCGGCATCGCACACCAGCTTGATCAGCCCTTCGTTGCCGGGGCCGTGGATGAAGCCCCGGCTCGACGCCGGCACCGGCGCGCTGCCGGTGCGCACGTCCAGCCCGGCCGCGCGGGCAGCCGCCTCGGACAGCCCCACCGACCCGATCTCCGGATCGGTGAAGGTGACCCTGGGCAGCGCGGTGTAGTCGGCGGGATGCCCGGGGACGCCGAGGATGTCATCGGCGGCGACCCGGGCCTGGTACACGGCGAGGTGGGTGAACCCGCCGATGCCGGTGACGTCGCCGATCGCCCACAACCCGTCGGCGACCCGCATGCGGTCGTCGACGGCCACCGCGTGCGCTGACTCGTCTAGGCCCACCGACGCCAGCCCGGTGCCGCGCAAGTGGGGACGCCGCCCGACGGCGACGAGCAGCTGCTCACCCTCGACCGTGTCGCCGTCATCCAGCTCAACGGTGGTGCAGTGCACGGACCGGGAGACCGCGACCGCGCGCCGCCCGGTACGCAGGATTAGCCCTTCGGCTGTCAACACCGCTGCGACCACTGCGCTGGCTTCCGGCTCTTCGGCCGGCACCAGCCGATCGGCGCCTTCCACCACGGTGACCGCCGACCCGAACCGGCTGAACGCCTGGGCCAGCTCGAGACCGATGGCACCACCACCGAGCACGACCAGCGAACCGGGCGGCTCGGGAGCTTCGATCGCCTCCCGGTTGGTCCAGTAACCGGCCTCGGCCAGCCCCGGGATCGGTGGCCGGACCGGCGCGGAACCGGTAGCCAGCACCACGCCCACCGAGGCGGTGAACACCGTCTCACCGACCCGGACCCGCCGCGGCCCCACCATCGTCGCCTGGCCCCGGATGAACCGACCACCGTGCTTTTCGAACCGCTGCACCGCGACGGTGTCGTCCCAGTTGTCGGTGGCCTCGGCGCGGATCCGATGGGCCACCGGGGCGTAGTCGGGATGCACTTGGGCGGTGCCGGCGAGCTGGCCGACCCGCCCGGCCTCGGCGAGCGTCTCCGCCCCGCGAACGATCATCTTGCTGGGGATGCAGCCCCAGTACGGGCACTCCCCGCCGACGAAATCGCGCTCGACGCCCAGCACGGTCAGCCCGGCATCGGCAAGCCGGGAGGCCACTTCCTCACCGCCGGGCCCCAGCCCGATCACCACCACGTCCACGTCCTGCGCGATACCTGTCACGGCTGATTGGAGCCTTCGAGCAGGGCTGTCGTTACACGTGATCGCGCGGTTCAACGAGCGGTCCGGGCGTCATAGCGCACGAAGGCCGGCACGAGCAGGACGAGCACCCCGATTCCGGCCAGGCAGGCCAGCCCGCCCGAGACGACCGACACCTGAGGGGTGAACGCAGTCGCCACCGCGCCCGCTTCCAGATCGCCCAGCCGCGGGCCACCCGTGACCACCACGATGAAGACCCCTTGCAACCGCCCCTGCATCCCCGGTGGGGTGGCGACCTGCAGGATCGTCGAGCGGTAGACCGCGCTGACGGTGTCGGCCGCGCCCGCGACCGCGAGCAGCAGCAACCCCAACCACAGCGTCGAGGCGAGCCCGAACACCGTGATCGCCACCCCCCACGCCGCGATCGAGATCACCACCCCGAGCCCGTGACGGTGCACCCGGGCGATGGCCCCACCCAGCAACGTGGCGACGACCGCACCCACCGCGGGCGCGGCGTAGAGCAGGCCGGCAGTGCCGGCACCGCCGCTGTACCGGCGCTCGGCCAACGCGGGGAACAGCGACGTCGGACTC
>Ga0134128_10003012_pt1 | contig 20641 bp, 23 predicted proteins | sample KB31754_FD_96462 | JGI IMG/M metagenome (GOLD analysis project Ga0134128, IMG submission 96462) | Terrestrial soil microbial communities with excess Nitrogen fertilizer from Kellogg Biological Station, Michigan, USA - KB3-175-4 | ecosystem: Environmental > Terrestrial > Soil > Unclassified ...
TCGACGCCTAAAAGGGCGGTTCGTCGCATGGGGTACTCCAGAGATCCTTCGATGCAGGGAGCGCGGGGGCAGGAAGCGGAAGGCTGGTTACGACGTAGAGATTGAGGATGTCGTCGCGGTCGATGAACATGATCTGGCTTCGCTTCGAAGCGTCTAGCGCGTTGCCGATCCAGTTTCTGGCTGCCTTCGTTATCTCTCCTCCGGCGACGATGAAGGCGTGATCGACGAGAACGCGCTTGTTGGTCTCGGGGTCGAAGATCTCGTGCGCCAGCATCATGAGGGCTTGGTTGCGAAGCTCGGCGACGTTGACGTTGGCCGCCTTGCTTGCGCCGGACGCGTCGATCTTGCCCTTCTTTGCCTGTACTCCGAAGTAGAGGAAATGCTGGGTCGGCAAGGTGTACCGCATCCAGATGTCCTTGCCATACTCCAGTGTCTTGTCCTTGTGCCCAGCCGCAGTGATGCGGTGGAAACCGAGTTGGCGGAAGAGTGGCAGCAGAACCTCCTCGATCAGCTCATCTTCGCTGCACTTACCCAGGTAGTCCTCAAGCTCGTTGCGGCGCTTGACTTCCACTGCCGTCAACGGGCGATGCGGATTCGCCTGCAGCACCGTGACGGTGTTGGTCCCAACGTGGCGGAGGTAGCAATGCCGATCATCGGAATAGAATGCCTCGAAGCCCTCTCTGGCCAGTACCGCGTTGAGTTGCCGCATGGCGTTCGGCCGGTCCGGGCCTTCACTCATCGCGTCGCTGGGACTCATGAGCAAGTCGATAAGACGGCAGAAGATCTCCGGAGGATGGGCCGGGCCATCATGCGGTTCGGCGAGCATCGAGTCCAGGACGTCAGCGACCCAGCGATGCCGGGTGGATCCATCATGCGTCCAGTCGGTGTCGAGTTCCTGAAAGAACTCCGTGATGTAACTGCTGGACCTGTACGGAAAGTACTTTGGCTCATAGCCGTCCGTCGGCTCGGACGCGCCAAGGTTTCCGCAGATCAGGTCGGCGAGGGCCTCGGAGTTCCTTCGCCTGAACCGCATACCCTTGCCACCTCGCCGATCTGGTCCGCTCTCACTCACCGCCGGCCTCAGGCAACCTCGATCTTCAAGCGCCCGACGTTCATACGAGACGGTCGGCACAGCCGTTGCGACTGCTGTCGCATGTCGCCTGGCGCTAATGCTTACTAGTCGCTGACGGCCTGGACCACGGTCAAACGACGGTCAAATGATCTTGGAGCAACCTGACATGGCCTTCGATTAAGCCCTTGACCTGGGAGAACTTGTGGAGCTGAGGGGATTTGAACCCATGACCCCCTCGATGCGAACTAAGCGGTCAGTGGTTCAAATGGATGTCTCGTCCTGTCGCCAGGATGGTCTTGATGTCGGCGGGTGTCTTCGTGGCCAGGTGCGCGCCCGCTTGGGGCTGACTCTTTACGTGAGCGCGGCAGGTTCCTCGCAGGCGGCAACGGAGCGCTTCTCGCAGGCTAGGGCAGTCGACCTGTGCATAATCACTTCACTGCTGGACACTGCAAGATGGAGTATTTACGCAGGAACAGTGGGTGGTTGGACTGGCCTGCATATATTATAGTTCCTGTAATACCTAGCAGGAAGCTGGTTTTGTGCAGGGATCTGCTGCGGCGATCGAGCGCGAGGCGAGACATCGTCTCCCCGGGCTGCTCGCCGAGTTGCTGGAGGAGCCGCAGCCGCGTGTGGAGCCGGTCAGCCCGGATGAGGCTCCAGCGGCTGACCTGGCGATGAGAGACGGTTCCGGGCGGCTGTGGTTGTTCGAAGTCAAGAACTCAAGCAGGCCTGCACAAGTTATGCGAGCTGCGGAGCAGTTCTCAGCCTTTGGGGGAAAGAGTGTCATCACCGTTCTGGTGGTGCCGTTCATGTCTGCGGCGGGGGCGGCTGCGGCTGCCCGCGTCGGACTCAACTGGATCGATCTGTCAGGGAATGCGCATGTCCGTGCCGGGGACCTTCATTGGATTGTGCAAGGGCGGCCCGACGTTCTTCGTTCAAGGGGTCGACCGTCTTCGCCGTTCGCACCCAGGAGCGCCCGCGTCACGCGGACGCTGCTGCTGGACGCGAGGCGCTGGTGGGTGCAGAGAGATTTGGTAAAGGCGACGGGGCTGGACGACGGCAGTGTTTCCCGTGTCGTGCGGCGACTCGATGAGGAGTTCCTCCTTGAGCGCCGTGATCGTGAGTTGCGAGCTCGGGATCCGGATCTGCTGCTTGATACCTGGGCTCAGGATTACCGGTTCGGCAACCATGACATCGTGCCGGGGCATCTCAGCGGCAGCGGAATCGACCTTGCTCGCATCATCGCCGAGCACCTGGAGTCGTCGGATGTCCGTTACGCATTCACCGGGTTGCCGGCCGCGTGGGTGATGGATCAGTTCGCCCGTTTTCGGCTCACGACCGTCTACGTCGTCGGGGACCCGCGCGATGCGGCCGAGCTTCTCGGCATCCGGCGGGGAGCTAAGGGCGCCAATGTTCAGTTGGTCGGTCCCAACGACGCTGGCGTCTTCGATGGCGAACAGGCACGGAGTGGCCTGCGTTGCGTGGCACCTGTCCAGGCCTACCTGGACCTGCTCCAACTCCCCGAACGCGCGTCAGAGGCTGCGGAGCATCTGCGTGCACGTCACCTGAGGTGGGATCATGACTCCGGCGGCTAAGCCCCGCGATCGCAGCGGTTACTCACCTGCCGAGACCGAGCAAGTCAAATCGGCATGCCTGACAGTCGCGGTAACGCTCGGCGCCCTCATGGGCGAATTGTGCATTGTCGGCGGGCTGGTTCCCAGTCTGCTCATCGATCAGCAGATCACCCCCGACCTGGTCACCGACGATATGCATCCAGGTACTAATGACCTCGACATAGGTCTGGCGATTGGCCTGCTCGACGATGAGCAGTACGCCGAGATCAGTCACCGGCTGCGCCAGGAGGGATTCGCACCCGATCGCAACGAAAACGGCAACCCGACGCCACAACGCTGGAAGCTCGCCGATTTCAGCGTCACCGTCGATTTCCTAATGCCGCCGATCCCAGGTGCCGTCACGGGTGGCCGGATCCATAAGCTGGAAGGAGACTTCGGCGCCCTTATAGCACCGGGACTGGAACTCGCGTTCGACGAACGCCACGAGATCACGATGAGCGGTCACACCCTGAAGGGAGAAGTTGTCCGCCGCAGTATTCCGGTCTGCGGTGCGGCTGCCTTCGTCGTCCTGAAATCGTTCGCATTCGCCGATCGCGGCGAACCCAAGGACGCCTACGACTTGGTGTATGTGCTCCGGCGGTGGCCCGGCGGGGCTGGCGAGATCGCTCACCGCCTCGCCTCACACGCGAAGAAGTACCGCGCCGTCGTCGTTGACGCGCTCGGCAAGCTCGCAAACGACTTCGCCACCACAGCCCAACCATGGACCACGGCGCGCTGCAGCGTTCCAAGGAGGCGGATCCGAAGATACCGACGAAGCAACAGCCGATGCCCACGGTTACGTCGACGACCTCCTGCGCGCATGCCGCGCACGAGGACTTGACATCAGCCAAGCACTTTAGGGCTTCGGCCACAGCTCCAAGCCCGCGCAGTCCGTTGCCCGGGCGGTGAAAGCTTCTTCCAGTTCATCGTGGCCCTGGCGAACGTTTGCCGGGGCGCTGTTTGCGGAAGGCGACGCACTAGGTTGTCGTGGATCCTCAGGTGCCAAGGTTTAGGCATTCGTCAAGGTACTGGCTAGCTCGAGCGGTCAGCCGGACGAAGCCGTATATGTTGAGCACGGCACGTTTGATTAGGTCAGGTGCAGCGAACTCCAGGTTATGCCTTGTTACTAGCAGACGGACCTCACTGCGCGGGACGTCAGTGAGCTGGCGGGGCCCCGTTTCGCGCATCAGCACTGACGGCTGTCCTGGCATATAGATCGTTTTCTCATCGTCTGGAAGTGGCTCGTCCAGCTGGCAAAGAACGCCAGAGAATACGGCCTGCCGCGTGGCCCTGATGAATGTGCGGCGCATTTCTGGCCCAACCCGGGATCCCCCCGCTGCCTGGGTGTAAAGACGAAAGGCGCGGTGGGCATGTATTGGTCCTTCTGCGGCCACGATTTCCAAGAGTCCAGCAACGATGTCGCGCTGTGAAGCGGTATCTGGATGGGGTAGCTGGCGTGGTGTCCAGGCTTGGTAGGGCAGCAGAGCCGGAGTGCTGGGCTGGGAGGCCGGAGCGCTGGTACCGTCCCATTGCTCATGTCGATCAATATCAGCGAGATCAATGGCGTGCTCGAAGCGGCCTGCAGTTCCTCCGAAGCCCTCGCGGGCCGAAACTTCTGTTCTGCGGTCTGCTGGGAGTTGCGCTGCCTCCTCCGGCACAGGCCTGATTTCACGAAGTCCTTCGGCCCGTGTCAAATCGGGAGGCTGGCGCGGACCCGAGACTTCGCGAAGTACTGGCTGGGGAGCCTCGGATGACCACCAGTCGCCGGTAGGAATGCCGAGTTTGGTGAGCCTGTCCCAGAGCGGCAGTAGTGCGACGTCCGGGTCTCGGTAGAAAGCAGAGCCGCGGACGCGCTCGAAGGTCCAGTTGGCTCGTTCAAGGACTTGCTGCCGGGCGCGGTCTTGATGCCAAACGTCGGGTCCGTGCCATCGGTCGCCGTCGCATTCGACTGCCAGCCGGGCATGCGGTCCCTCGACGACGATGTCGATGCGGTAGCGGCCTACGCTGTGCTGGACGCTGACCTTGTGGTAGCCGCGCGTCAAGATTTTCTGCAGCACATCCCGTTCGAATTGCGACTCGCAGGCTTCCATCAGTCCGTCGGACGGCGCTGGGATAGCTGCCGCTGCCCGACAGTGCCGGATGAGGGCGCCGCGCAGATCGCCGTCGGGGAACCTGTCAGGTTCAACGGAGTGGACGACCCACATCTGCTGGCGGGCCCGCGACGCCGCCACATTGATCCGCCGCATGGCCGCGTTCCCGGTCATGGCCGAGACTCGGCCGGACGGGATTCCCGGATCGACCGCGACCACCGTGGAGATAATGATCACGTCGCGTTCATCGCCTTGGAAACTGGCGGCCTCGCCGCTGCGGAGCCGTCGCTGGTCCATGACGTGGGGTCCCAGCCGGTCGTAGAGCTTGTCCGAGATGAGCTTGGACTGGGTTGATCCGAGCAGCGAAATGACGCCCATGGTCATGCCGTTGTACTCCGGATCGGCGCAGAGTTCGGCGGCCAGGTCGACGACCGCGTCCGCTTCGGGTTCATTGACGAATCCGTTGCGGTATCCGTCCAGCACGTGGACTGCCCCAAGGGGGGACCAATCAGGTCGCGGCGGCTGGTCGCGCAGCGGGACGATCCGGTTGTTGTAGGCGTGGGCATTGGAGAAAGCGATAATCTGCGGCAAGCACCGGAAATGCTCGGTGAGCATGACGACGCCGGGGAATTTCTGGAAGGCGATGTCGTAGAGGCTGTTGTCCGGGTCGAATAGGGTACGGTACTTCGGGATCATTGCGAGGTGTTCGTCCAGCAAGTCGAACACCTGCTGCCGGTTCAGGCCGACGTTCTCCGGGCTGGTCTGCTTGTCGTCGCCGACCACGATCGTCCTCCTGGCCAGGGCCAGCAGCGGCAGCGCGTCCATCCCTATCTGAGATGATTCATCAACGACCAGGACGTCGAATGGCGGCTTGCTTTCCGGGCGGAAGCTGGTGAGTGCTCTGGCCGTCGGCATGATCCACACCGGAACTGCATCCTTCGATTCGTCTAGCGCGGCGCGAATTTCCGCTAGCCAGCGCTGCGCGAATTTGCCGCCGGTGCGCCCGAACCTGGTCACAGCCCGCAAATAGCTATTGAGTGCCTGCCGCTGCCGGTCGCCGAGGTTGTCGGCCAGGCGGCGCCAAGCGCGCTCGGTGACGAGGCTGGCAACTACCCGACGCCTCTCCCTGGTCAGCTCCTCAAGCTGTGCCTGGAGTTGAGCCGGAGTCGGGCCGGCGAGAGCGTCGCCTACCCACATATCCAACTGACGCCACTGCCACGCTGCATCGAGTTCGGCTGGATCGCAGGACGAGGTTGGATCCGCAAGAATACGGGACGTCCAGATCGGAGCGGCAGCGGAAAGCAGTTCCCGAAGGGAACGCAGCCGGTCCGCGGCTGGTGCGATCGCATGCAGGTCCGTGAGTTCCTCGCGTAGCCGATGCCATTGCGTCATGTCCTGATGAGCAAGCGCGTCGGCGAACAGTCCCCACAAGGACGAACCGGCCCTCGTCTGGGCTGCAGCCGGCTGAGCGGAGGATCGGAGCCAGTCATGCAAGGCGCGGATTGACTGCGAGAGTTCGCGCACGCTGATCTGATCGCATGCCCTGATGCAGATGTCGGCTAGACGACTGAGTGCGTCCGGATCAGCGTCGCCTGGGCTTCGGATTCCGGCGTTGGTCAGATCAGTGCGCAACTGCGCCCATGTCCGGGGCCAGCGCAGCGCGACATCCAGTTCTTGCAGCAGGACGCCGAGGTCGTCCTCGGGCACGGTGCCGACTAGTTCAGCACCACCGACCCGCTCCAGCTGGTTAGCCCAGGCCGTGTGCATCCGCCAGCGCAATCTCGCCAGTGCGACGGCCTGCATGCACACGTCAATATCGTCAGCGCTGCCTGGCGTCCGGCCGTCGACCTGGCATTCCTGTACCGCTCGTTTTGCCTGGCTGGCGAATACACCGAGCTTGCTGGACTGCGCGAACCGATCACGTGCCTGCCGGAGGCCATCGATCAGCGCGGGCTCGACGATGTCGGGGATCACGACCTTGTGCGCGGTGAGCGTTCCGCGCAGCCGCAGCGTTTCCGCGCGATCCCGCGCGAGCTGACTCCCAAATGTCTCCCAGTCCCTGGCTAGAAGCTGGTCCTGCGCCTGGTCTCGGACCCGGCCGATCCAAGTGCCCGCGCTCTTGGCCAGCCAGTCGGACTCAGCACGGCACCGTGCCGCAAGCGCGTTAAGTCGATCGCGGCCGACTTGCGCGGCCAGGTGCCAGTCGTACACGGATCCGCCAAGAGACTGTACTGATGCGTGCAACTCAGTCAACTTCGCGATCTGACCCGCAAGGTCAGCTGAAGGGGGGATAGCCGACAGGTCAGGCAATTCGAAGGCGCAGGCATCTGCCCTGGGGACCCCAACCCGGCGGATCAACTCTGTGAACTCGGCAAGCTCGCCGCCACTAACAGGGCACCGGTCATCCGACGTGATGGGATCGTCGATGTAACCAAGTCTTGAAGAATGGCCAGCTACCCATTGGGCGGCCTCAGCCCTGGTTGGCGACTCACCTGCAATCCACCGACCAGGAAGTCGTTCGACCTCGGCCTCGCGAGTGGCGAGCAGGGACTGCGTGGTGGATGCAATTCTGCGGCTGACGCCATCCAGATCCGCGGTCAGCTGCCGGATACGCTCGTCAGCGAACGCCTTGTCGATAGCCGTAACCCGTGTCTGGATCTGCCCGATCGCGGACTCCAGTTCTCGGCGGCTCTCGGCATCTGCGCCGAGCACAGCAACGGTCAGATCCTTGATTCCGTCGGGGATCTTTTCCGTGAGCGCACGGAGTGCCTGTTCCTTCTCGGCTACCACTAGCACCCGCCGACCGTAAGCGACGTAGTGGCTAATTATGTTGGCGATCGTGTGCGATTTGCCAGTTCCGGGAGGCCCCTGGACAGTAACCCCGGTGTTGTGCTGTGCCTGCTCAAGGATTCGCTGCTGTTCGTCATTCGTGGGCAGCGGAAGCAGGAACGGCTCAGCATCACTATGTGCTCCTCCAGCGGAAGCAAATCCCGCCAGAGTCGACGGCGCGTCAGAAACGACGGCCTGCAAGGTCTCGGGCACGGCCACAGCCTCGTCCTTATATAGCGCCCGCATCTGCTCGAGGAAGCCTTGATAGTCCGGCAGCCGACGGCGCATGAAGAGCACCCAGCTGCCGTCGACCGTCGCCGCTAGGCTGCGCGTCGGAGCGTGGTCGATCACCGTGCCTTCATGGTCGATCGCGCGGATTAGCGACTGCAGCACAGCTCGAACCGCTTGAGAATCCCAGAGGTCGAGGCCCTCATCATTCACCGACTGCCGGATGCTCATGTATCTCGCCCGGTCGGCCAGCGGCAAGTCGGCCAGACAACGGGCCTCAACTTCTGGGGCGCCGGCCGGGCACACCCGGATCTTCTGCGTGTCCTCATCGTGCTCTACCTCGACCGGAATGCAAAGCAACGGATGATCAACTGCCTCACCGTCTCGACTCCACCTCAGGCGCCCGAATCCCCAGACAAGCTCCACTGATTCCCGGTCAGTGGCGAGATGCTCACGCTGCTGGAACAGTTCACGATGCAAGTCCTTCGCCGCCGCTACTTCTGCCCACCGCGCAGCGAACGGCTCCCAGATATCTGCGATCCACCGTTCCGCTGCAGCTGACAACTCAGGGTCCGCGTCTGCCTCACCGCCGCCCGGCAGGGTCGGACCGAAACCTGACCGCACCGTTGGCCTAACCTGTGGGCTGACGGTCGTGCTGTCGCCTAGCAGCGCGACTAGGGCCGCGGGAACCTCCGGCCGGGGCGGCAGATCAAGGAACTCAACAGTCAGCCATGCCGCAGCCGACGGCGACAGGCCAATACCAGGAACCGCCGGAACGTCAGAGTCGCGAAGCAAGAAAAGGCCGTATTTACCGATGTCATGAACCGGCGGGTTCCGGCGCGCATCGTAATCAGCCAGGAAGTCGATCAGACTTAAAGTCCGGACGCGTTCTTCCGAGCCATCGCGTGCGGCCTTGGTCTCAGGACGCTCTCCCTGCTTGCCCCCGTCCGGCACGAATGCCTGCCACTTCTCCATGAACCCGCTCCGCCCCATCCGCCGCAAATTGGGCAGCTCACGCTGCGATCTCAGTGTGACCGAAGCCACCGATAGGGATAGGTCGTAACCCAGCCGGTACGCCTACTCGCACAGAATTTGCGATTCCTCACCCCATTACCCCAGAAGCGAGTCGACCCGAGTCGGCCTCTCCACATCTGCGATACTCGGCAATTAAATCACTAACGCGCACTTTCGGTCTGTCGGCTGAGCCAGTAGCCAGTATGTTCGCTGCCCGTCCCAGAGCGGAGGTAGTCGTCCGGGGTCGAGCCGCGACGAGCGCATCGGCCTCGAAGCTGCTCATACGACGACGCAGGGCACCCGAGTCAGTTTCAGATGCCGTCCGATGTCGATGTCGCCCCATCGCTGGCGCTCTGGGCGAAGGTCAAGTGACGGTCAAACGATCTTGGAGACATCGCTAGTAGCCTGCAATCAGACTTCTGACCTGCGGAAATGGGTGGAGCTGAGGGGATTTGAACCCCTGACCCCCTCGATGCGAACGAGGTTCTGGTCCCTCGTCATTCGAATAGCTCGCGGAGAACTGCTGCCGATCTTTGCGGAAGGTCTTCATCTGGGTAGAACTCCGTACAGAGCGCAATGGCGTCATCGGCTGTGCGGACCCCGACCAGATCGGCGAGAAGCCGGAGGTCGTCAATGTCGCGGATCCTCGCGGCTCGGGCTTTCATAGCGAAAATATGAGCCGGCGAGGCTGCCATTACCCGCAAGGCCGGGTGATCGAATACCCGGCGCTTGCCTGGATCTTCCTTGCCTGAGATGTAGGCACTGGCCTGCTCGTTCAGCCACCAGCGGGGAAGGCCGAGATCCTGCGCTACTCGGTCGGCTTCTTCCAGCACGATCCCGTGCGGAATGAACGTGGCATCGACGTCTCTGGTCACCCGCGTTGCGTCATAGGCCAGTGCCATCGCCGCTCCGCCGACTATGAAGATGTCTGCGACGACTCCGCGCCTGCCCAGCCGGTCACCTAGAGCCGTGAAGGCTTGTTCCAGTTCAGCCCGGCCCAGGAGGACGTCGTCAGGCCGCGTCACGCGGCCTCCAGGTCCCTGGCTGACAAGTAGACGCCATGCTTGCGGAAGGCAGCCGGAGCCCAGACCAGCGCCTCTGCGCGCTGCACTGCCAGTTCCGCCGGAAACCACGGCTGCCGAAGCACGCGCGACTCAGTCCACGGGGGAGGTGCGAGATCATGGTGAGCCATCAGGTGCTCGGCCAAGGCGGCGAGCAGAACATCCCATCGCTCATCGCCCGTCGGGGGAGGGTCCTGAAGTACAAGCGACCGCTGAACGACCGGTGGTTCCCACCGGTATTCCTCGAGGAACTCCCAAACCAGTTTCCATCTGACCTTGGCCTCAGCCGTGCGGCCGATCCGGCCTGCCAGGTCAGCCAGTGTCATTGGGCTGTACCCTGTCACGGCACGCACCTCCAAGCGGCTATCGCTTGAGGCCCGATGACTAATAACGAAGCCTCTGACCAGGGACTCCTGGTGGAGCTGAGGGGATTTGAACCCCTGACCCCCTCGATGCGAACGAGGTGCGCTACCGGACTGCGCTACAGCCCCAGGACCGGGAGCCAGCGTAGCAAATACTGGCGATGCTTCGCTCCCGGCTTTCCAGTGGACCCAAGCCTAGTCGCCTACGGCGCGAACGGCGGCATCGGCGTACTGGTCGTACAACTGATCTCCGACCCGGCCGGAGATGTCGATGATCTCGGCGGTCTGCTCGGGCGCCTGTGGCTCTGAGCGCTCCTGCTCGAGCCGCCAGTCGTCGGCCTGACGGTCAGCCTGGCGGGCGGCCTGACCGGCACCCTGGCGCGCAGGCTGACGCTGGTGCGCCTCGCGAGCCTGGGCGGCCTCCCAGGCCTGGCGCTTGCTGGCCAGCTCGGCGTCGGCCAGGGCGAGCTCGCGGAGCAGCAGCACGTAGAGCACCAGCAGTGCGACCGGCGGGACGCAGATCCACCACTGCACCAGGCCGGTAAGCGCGAACAGGGCCGTGGCGAACGTCAGGCCGACCAGGATGGTGAGCATCCGGCGCCGGGCGCGCAGCATCTGCTCACGGCTCTGGGACGGCCCGGCGGACGACTGGGTCGCCGCCCGCTGTGGGTCGTGGCCGCGTTCGGCCGGGGCGTAGTTGTGCGGGTGCACATCGTCACGGTACTCCGAATTGTTGTCACTTACGTCATCAGGGACGCTCGTGTCCAAATCGGCTGTCGGCGCGGGGGAGAACGCCCGTTCAGGCGACTGGTAGGCGGGCCGTGGCTCGGTCTCGAAATGGCGCTGAGGCCGTTCCGCGCCTCGTTCCGCGCCGCCCCTCGGGTCGGCGTGAACGGCCGTGTCCGGACCAGTTTCCGAGTCGAAGTCAATTTCGAATTCTACTGTTTCGCATTCCTGTTCTGTCTTGGCCGAGTGCGGACGACGCACCCAGGCCGGGATCAGGAACCCGGCCCAGATGGCGACTATCGCTAGATACAGAATCGAATCGCTCACAGGAGCCCCCCGAGCTCATGCGCGAACCTGGCTGGCTGGTGTTCCCGGTGCCAGCCGGAGGCAGAGCTGCACCCGGTCACGTGTCGCACGCTAAAGGTCTGGCTGGTCATTCACGAGTAGGCCGGTCGGTGTGTCGCGAGATAGGCCGATGGGCTGATCGAATCCTGGCGTTATGGTTGCCTGCCGATGACCGTGTGTTCGACCCTCGCGACTCGCTGCCTTTAGCTAATCCGCTGCCGGGAGGCGCGCAGTGCGCTGCGCCAGCGGGGCATCAGGCCGCCGGCCGCGTCTTCCGCGGTGATGGCATAACAGATGTGGTCCCGCCAGGCGCCGTCGACGTGCAGGCAGCGGCGCCGAACGCCCTCCTCATGGAAGCCGAGCTTCTCCACGACGCGGCGGCTGGCCCTGTTCTCCGGCCTGATCGTGGCCTCGACGCGGTGCAGGCCGACGATAGCAAAGCAATGGTCGAGGGCCAGGGCGAGCGCCGTCGGAGTTACCCCGAGCCCGGCGAACTCCTGGTCGATCCAATAGCCGACTGAGGCCGTCCTGGCCGAGCCCAGATGATGTTTCCCACCGTGAGCTGCCCGGCGAACTTCCCGCCGTACAGCATCACCCACGGCAGCGTGACGCCGTGCCTGGCCTCCTTGCGCATGGTGCGCACCATCGCGATGTAGGGACCCAGGCTGCTCTGGTACAACGGCGTCTCGGGGTTGGTCGGCTCCCAGGGCCGAAGCCAGTCGGCGTTGCGCACGCGGGTGGCTCGCCAGGGCGCCGCGTCCCTGGTGAGCAGCGGCCGCAGGACGACCGGCGAGTTGAGCAGGCTCGACTCGGTCAGGGTTACCGGCCAGCCGCGTGCATATGCCATCGCCCTATCATCGCTCTTCCTGGCGTAACTGCGCCATCTGGACTCTGCCGGCTCTGTTTCTTTTGCGGGGGACGACCCCCGGCGCACCCCGCAGCTTCCGCGTTCCTTTTGGCGGGCCGGTCAGGCGGAAGGGCGCGGGTGATCGCCGCCCCTAGCCTGATCAACGGCATGATTGATAACGCTTTGCAGAACCGACATCCCGTCTCGTACACCGCCGGTCGAGCCCGGGAGATTCACGATAAGCGTCGTCCCGGCCAGTCCGGCTAGGCCGCGGGACAGCATGGCCGACGGAATCCCGGCGTTGACGCCGACCGCCCTGATCGCCTCCGCTATCCCGGGGATCTCGCGGTCGATCACCAGGCGGGTCATCTCCGGGGTCAGGTCGCCCGGGGTCAGGCCGGTGCCGCCGGTGGTGATCACCACGTCGTAGCCCGCCTCGACCGCCTCGCGCAGCGCGATCTCTACAGCGGATCCGTCGGGGATGACCTGGGGGCCGTCGGTCTCGCAGCCGGCCGCGCGGAGCAATTCAGCCAGGACCGGGCCTGACTTGTCGGCGTAGATGCCCGCTGAGGCGCGGTTGGAGACCGTAATGGCCAGGGCGCGGGTCACGGGCGCCGCCAGAGGCCGGTCTTGCCGCCTACCTTCTCATCGACTTTCACGTCGGTGATGACGGCGGCCGGATCCACAGCCTTGATCATGTCGATCAGGGCCAGGGCGCCGACCGTGACGGCCGTGAGCGCTTCCATCTCGACGCCGGTCCGGTCGGCGGTTCGCGCCGTGGCCTGGATGAGGACACCCTCGTCGTCGACCGTCAGGTCGACAACGACGGCGTGCAGGCCGATCGGGTGACACAGGGGAATCAGGTCCGGGGTGCGCTTGGCTCCCTGGATCGCGGCGATCCTGGCGACGGCCAGGGCATCGCCCTTGGGGACGGTCCCGTCGCGGAGGGCCGCGACGGCCGTCGGCGACAGCTGGACGCGGCCGCTGGCGGTCGCGCTGCGCGCGCTGATCTCCTTGCCGGACACGTCCACCATGCGGGCTCGGCCGGCTTCGTCGAGATGACTCAGTGCGGGGGCGGGGGCCGGCTTAGAAGGCCCGGGACCGGCCTGCGGCAACGACTCTTTGCTCACGGCAGATCCAGGATCTCGACCTGCGCCCCGGCCGCCAGTTCGCTGTCGGCCTCAGGCACCACGATCAGGACGTCCGCCTTGGCCAGCGAGGCGATCTGATGCGAGCCTTGTCCGGTCACCGGCATTACCGTGCCTTCGGCGCGATTCCAGATTCCCCGCAGGAACGACCGCCGGCCAGCCGGCGACGTGACCGGCAATGTCAGCTTGGCCCGGACCCCCGCGAGTCGTTCCACCTGAAGGCCTTGCAAGACACGGACGGCCGGGGTGACAAAGATCCGGAACGAGACCAGCGCCGATACCGGGTTCCCGGGCAGCGTGAAGATCGGGGTCAGGGGAGGGGAGCCGAGCAGGCCGAACCCCTGCGGCATCCCCGGCTGCATCGCCACCTTGCGGAACCCGACCGAGCCGAGGATCGTGAGCGCGGCCTTGACCGCGTCGTGCTCGCCGCCCATGCTCACTCCGCCGCTGGTGACCAGCAGATCGGCGGTCGCCGCGGCCACCTCGATCCCGGCGAGCACGGCGGTCGGCTCGTCGCGCAGGGTGGCGTGCCTGACTACGTCGCAGCCGACCGACCGGGCGGCGGCCGCGAGCATGTAGCTGTTGGAGTCCCAGATCAGGCCGGGCACCAGCGGCGTCGACGGCTCAGACAGCTCGTTGCCGGTCGAGATCACGGTCACCCGAGGCCGGCGCCTGGCCAGGACCGCGCCGTGTCCTGCCGCCGCGATCACTCCGATCTGGGCCGGGCCCAGCCTGGTCCCGGCGGGAAGCAGCAGATCGCCTGGCTTAGCGTCGTCGCCGGACCGGCGGACCGCGTGACCCTCCTGCGCGGACCGATTGATCGACACCGTGTCGCTGCCGCCGTCGGTCCACTCGACCGGGATGACCGCGTCGGCGCCGGCCGGCAGCAGCGCGCCGGTCATGATCTTGATCGCCTGGCCCGGGCTCAGCTTGCGGTTGAGAGTGTCGCCGGCCGCCACCTCGGCCGCGACCGGCAGCCGCACCGGATGCTCCCGGCTCGCGGACGCCACATCGGCGGCGAGCACCGCGTAGCCGTCCATCGCCGAGTTGTCGAAGCCGGGCAGCGGCCAGGCCGTCGTCACGTCGGTCGCGAGCACCGCGCCCTGGGCGCTCGCGTCGGTGATCGGGATCTCCTCCGGCGCGAGCGGGGTGAGCGCGGCGATAATCTCGTCGCGGTAGTCGTCCACCGGCTGCATCGAAGTCATTCCACCTACTCTGCCCGCGCTAGCCAATCAAATCCGTGCCGACGGGCATAGAGGCCAGCCGGCTACGGCAGCTTGCCGAGGTACTCCCTGAGCCACGGTATGAACTCATCGGCCAGGTCAGGGCGCGAGCACGCGAACTCGACCGTGGTACGCAGGAAGTCCTGCTTGTTCCCGGTATCGTAGCGGCGCCCGCGGAACAGCACGCCGTGCACGCCCCCGCCGTCGGAGCAGCTGTCCCGATCCGCGATCGCCAGCGTCCGCAGCGCGTCGGTGAGCTGGATCTCCCCGCCCCGGCCGGGCGAGGTGGTGCGCAGCACCGAGAAGACCTGCGGGTCGCAGACGTAGCGGCCGATCACGATCCAGTTGGACGGCGCCTCGCCCTCGGCGGGCTTTTCGATCAGGTCGGTGATCGCCACGATGTCCGGGTCATCGGTTGGCTTGAACGCCGCGACGCCGTACGCCGAGGTCTGGGAGGCCGGCACCTCCATCAGCGCGACGATGCTGCCGCCGTACTGGCTCCTCGCCGCGATCATGCGGGCCAGCAGGTCGTCTTTCCTGTCGATCAGGTCATCGCCGAGCATCACGGCGAACGGCTCGTCCCCGACGTGCTCGGCCCCGCACAGCACCGCGTGCCCGAGCCCACGGGGCGCGTCCTGCCGCACGTAGCTCACCGAGGCGAGTACGGTCGGCGCGATCACCTCCGCCAGCGCCCGCTCGTTCTTACGGGTTTTCAGCCTGGCCTCCAGATCGTAGGCCCGGCCGAAGTGCTCCGCGATCGACTGCTGCCCTTCGCTGGTGACGAGCAGCACGTCATCAAGTCCGGCGCTGACCGCCTCCTCGACCACGTACTGGATCGTCGGCTTGTCCACGACGGGCATCATGGCTTTAGGAGTTACCTTCGTGGCCGGCAAGAACCTCGTGCCGAGCCCGGCTACCGGAACTACCGCTTTGGTGACCTCGCCTGAGTGCGCCATGCATGAACCCTAACTACCGGACTGGAGGACCTCGTGCACGGCATGGCAGAAAGTGAACACGCCGCGTTGCCGCATGCTGGAATTTCCCGGACTGATCAGGATAATTCAAATCGCGGACTAAGTACACAAAAAGCCTTGCTGCGTAAGGAAATATTGGCTACCCGGTCAAGGTTCACTGACCGTGAGCGCAAGACCGCAGGCCAGGGGCTGCGAGACGCGCTGCTGGATATGCCGCAGGCCGCTATGGCAGGCACGATCGCGGCCTACGTCTCGGTCGGTACGGAGCCCGACACGGTTGGACTGATATTTGCTTTGTGGAAACGCGGAAGTTACCTGCTGCTTCCAGTGCTACGCGAAGACAATGACTTGGACTGGGCTTCCTATGAAGGTCCGGATTCGCTGGCACCGGGCCCGCGCGGCCTGCTCCAGCCGACCGAGCCGACCCGCGGGGTGACCGCGATCACCAGCGCCGATCTCGTGATCGTTCCCGCGCTCGCGGTCGGCCGGGACGGGCACCGGCTAGGCCGCGGCGCGGGCTGTTACGACCGGGCGCTGGCCAGGGTCGGGCCAGCGGTGCCCACCGTTGCCCTGCTCTACGACAGCGAGTTGCTCGACACGGTGCCGGCCGAGCCGCATGACCAGCGGGTCAGTGCGGTTGCGCAACCGGTGCGAGGAATCACCAGGCTCCGCTAGTCGTTGCTACCATTTAGCAGTTGACAGATCAGAGTGCTAACAGCGCAGAGTGCTAAGGCTTGATTGGGAGGACACGTGCCGACGTACGAGTACGCCTGCACTGAGTGCGGAGAGCGGCTGGAGGTCGTACAGAAGTTCAGCGATGATCCGCTGACGGTGTGCGAGGACTGCGGCGGGAAGCTGCGCAAGGTGTTTTCCCCGGTCGGCATCGTTTTCAAGGGCTCCGGGTTCTACCGCACCGACAGCCGGAACGGGAACGTCGCGGCCGGCAGCAAGAACGGCGACGGCGCCGAGAGCCCGGCCAAGTCCGACAGCAACGGCGGCGGTTCCAGCGACAAGTCGGACTCGACCGCCAAGTCTGAGTCGGCCAAGTCTTCAGGTTCCGGCGACAGCTCCTCCTCGAGCTCGTCCAGTTCGTCGAGCTCCTCCGAGAGCGGCTCCTCATCGACGGCCAGCAAGTCGAGTTCGTCAGATTCCGGGAAAAAGTCGGTCGGAACTGGAGCCAAGGTAGCCTGACTCCGTGACGGCTGACCCCGCAGCCGCCGGGCTCGATAGCGGGGGTTCCAGGGGGTCGTCCCCCTCGAGCCAACACCGCATTGGCGTCATCGGCGGATCAGGTTTCTATCAGTTCCTGGATGACACCACCGAGGTCGAGGTCCAGACGCCGTTCGGGCCGCCCAGTGATCCGCTCACGATCGGCACCGTCGCCGGACGGTCGGTCGCGTTCCTGCCCAGGCACGGCCGCGATCACCGCTACCCGCCGCACCGCATCCCGTACCAGGCGAACCTGTGGGCGCTGCGCACGGTCGGCGTCCGCCAGGTCCTCGCCCCGAGCGCAGTCGGCTCGCTGACCGCCCGCCACGGCGCGGGAACGCTCGTCATCCCCGACCAGCTCGTCGACCGCACCGGTGGCCGCGACCAGACCTATTACTCGCAAGGCGGCGCGGTCCACGTGGCGTTCGCCGACCCGTACTGCCCGGCCGGCCGGGCAGTTGCCATCGAGGCCGCCCAGGGCGCCGGCTGGGACCCGGTCACCTCGGGGACGCTCGTGGTGATCCCCGGGCCGAGGTTCTCCACCAGAGCGGAGTCCCGCTGGCACGCCGCCCAGGGCTGGACGATCGTCGGCATGACCGGACATCCAGAGGCCATCCTGGCCCGCGAGCTCGCGCTCTGCTACACGCCACTCAGCCTGGTCACCGACACCGATGCCGGCGTCGAGGAGGGTGAGGGCGTCACGCATGAGGAGGTACTGACGGTGTTCGCGGCGAACGTGAGCCGGCTGCGGGACCTGTTGCTCTCCGTGATCGAGAAACTTCCCCAGGACAGAACGTGTCCGTGTCCGGCCGCGCTGGACGGACTCACCTTGCCGATCGATTTGCCCTGAGCAAAGCTTTCTGCATAAAAGGCATTTAAAAGATCTAAGCGGGCGGCGTGACTGTGAGAAGTCGCGCCGTCCGCCTTTAAGCGCCGATAGCCTTCGCGCTATTTATGGCGCGCGGGTAGGTGGACGGTAATCGTCTTTGGGTGATCGTGGCGGAAGCCGCGGGGAATGATGAGCCGCAGTTTTGCCAGCGCGGATTTGGTGGCGGGCAGCCACTGGAAGTCGCTCTGGGTCGAGATCGACCGGGGTGATCCGGGCTTAGCGGCGGCAAATGTCAGGGTGGACAAGTACCGCACCGGGAGATAGCTGTCCGCGCCGACCCACATGGTCTGATGCGTCACCGCTCGTCCCATCTTGTACCACGGGACCTTGAGGTGGCCGCTGGCGAAGGCCAGTTCAATCGTGTCCACGCCGTCCACGCGCTGCCGTCCGGCCACCTTGACCTGGCCGCACGCGAGCGCGTGCTTGATTTCCTTCGCGAGCGTGCGCGGAGCCCAGACTTTTGGCTCCCCTGGGCCGAGCGGCAGCACCGTGCAACGAGGGATGTACTTTTTGTAGACGAACCAGTTCAACGGGACCTGGGTCCAGTCGCGGCTGAGATAGTCGACGTTCGTGCCCGTGCCCCGTGTTCCCTTTTGGGTCGCCAGGTTTTCCATCTCTATGTGGCCCTTGTCGTTGAACCAGTCGACCTTGAGCACGTTCCCCCGGGTCCACAGGATCGTGGTCCGCGCTATCCCGCCTTGGGCGAACTGAACTGTGCTAAACGGGTCGGGCGGCACGGGCACCCGCCCAGCCGGGAACGTCGTCTTGATCTGCAGCACCGGTGCGCTGCCGGCCTTGCTCGCGATGGCCCGCTCGATCTTGGCGAGCAGCGCGACCGTGGGGGCCGGGTGAGGCGCCACCGCGGTCTTAGGCGTAGTCCCGGCCGATCCGGCGCTGGTGGCGGCGATTACCGCGATGCCGGCCGCGACGGCCGCGACGGCCGTTCCGGCGGCGACGGTCGCTCTGACCTGATTCCGGCGCCGCCTGACCTTCTGCCTGGCCCGGTCCGCGATACCGGCCGGGAGCGTTGATCCAGCGGTCAGCTGGTCGATGCCATCGTGAATGAGATCTTCAAGGCTGTCGTTCATCGTGGTTCCTCCAGCAACTGCCCGGTCAGCGACTGCCGATCGGCCTCTCGAGGGGAGCGGCCCGGCGGGTTGGCGTCCTCGCGCCACTGGGTGGCCAGCTCGCGCAGCCGCGCCAGGCCGCGCGAGGCGGCCGACTTGATCGCGCCCTCGGAGCAGCCGAGCATCTGGGCCGTCTCGACCGCGCTGAGCTGGGCCCAGAACCGCAGCACGATCACCGTCCGCTGCCTGGGCGGCAGCTGGGCGAGCAGGCGTACGAGCGCGTCCCTGAGGTCGACGGCGGGAGCGGGACTGGCGTCGGCCGCGCTGGACTCGCTCCGGATCAGCCGGAGGCGACGCTCGCCGACCGCCCGGCGCCGCCAGCCATCGGCCGCGAGGTTGTACAGGATCCGGCGGAGATAGCCTTCAAGATCGGTTTCGACTCGGTGCCGGCTGCGGAGCAGCCGTTCCAGCGCCGCCTGGAGCAGGTCCTCTCCGTCGGCCCGGCTTCCGGCCAAGGCGACCGCCGCCCGCATGAGCTGGTCGCCGCGCTCGGCCAGGAGCCGGTCCAGGTCCGGTCCGTCGGGCTGGTCGGCCTGCGGTCTCACGCCATCACCTCTGTCCCGGTCCGCTTCCCTTTTCGCCCGCCAAGGACGAGCGAACTCGCCGCTGGGTTGCCTGCGGAAGCGGGTTCGCGCGTTTTATCCGCCGGCCGGAGCGTGGCGGCTGGCCAGGCCGACCAGGTTGCCTTCGCTGTCCTTGAAGAACGCCATCCACTCCTCCTCGCCGGGCGCGCCGAAGAGTCCGTCGTCGTCCACGTGGATACGATGCGGCTCGGTGTCGATGGTGATCCCAGCCCGCCGCAACTCCTCGGTGGTGTTCCGAACGTCACCGACCCGCAGGTAGATCAGCGCGGCCGGCGCCGCCTTCTCCAGCAGCAGCCTGACATCGCCCATCCGCACGAACGCCAGCCCCGGCGGCTCGAACCGCGCCATCAACTCCCCGCCCAGCACCTTCGTGTAAAACTCCACGGCCCGGTCGAGGTCCTCCACCCGCTGGGCCACCTGGTGCAACTCAAGCATGAACCCCTCCAAGTGCGTAGCTAAGCTATCTAAATTTGGTAGCTATGCTATACAGTTGCTGTGAGGGCAAACAAGCATTTGGCAGAAAGCTTTGCGGGGCCCCGTTCCGCCCGCGAAATGGAGACACCCGACAGATCAGTCGAGCCCGCCGACGGGGCCGGTCCAGCGGGGGCCGCGGGGGCAGCCGAGCCAGCCGCATCGTCACGAGCGAGCGGCCCGCCCGACGCTGCCGACCCTGCCGACCCTGCCGACCGTACTGGGAACGCCGGCCAGGACCTGGCGACGATGGCCTCCGCGCTCAACTCCGGGGCGATCCACCTGCTGCGCAGCCTCGCCGCCGTCGACCGTCAGTCCGGCCTGCCCCGCGCCCGCCTGTCGGCGCTGTCCGTGCTGGTCTTCGGAGGTTCTCGCACGCTGGGCGAATTGGCCGCGGCCGAAGGAGTAGCGGGCCCGACCATGACGCGGACCGTCGACGGCCTCATCGCCGAACACCTGGCCGAGCGACTCCCGCACCCCACCGACGGCCGCGCCGTCGTCATCGCCGCGACCGCGGCGGGAGAAACCCTGATGCGCGCGGCCCAGCGCCGCCGGATCGACGTCCTCGTGGACGCACTGGCGGGCTTGCCGCTCGACCAGCAGCTGGCCTCGGCGGCGGCCGGTCCGCTGCTTGAGCGGCTGGCCGCCGTGGTGCGCGGCCAGCCGCCTTCGCCTAGCGAGCGCTAAGGATTAGGGGTCGCCTACAACGTCCAGCGATGCCCGTTCCACATCTCGGCCAGCGTCTGATCGCTGTTCGAGGCCTTTGGATTGAACCGGAAGCCCACTGTTTCACACCGCGACCGGCTGATGCACGACACATGCAGAAGCA
>Ga0134128_10003013_pt1 | contig 20638 bp, 20 predicted proteins | sample KB31754_FD_96462 | JGI IMG/M metagenome (GOLD analysis project Ga0134128, IMG submission 96462) | Terrestrial soil microbial communities with excess Nitrogen fertilizer from Kellogg Biological Station, Michigan, USA - KB3-175-4 | ecosystem: Environmental > Terrestrial > Soil > Unclassified ...
ATCCCGGAGATTTCAAAGAAAGACCGGTTCGTAATTGTGCCGGACGGTCGGTTGCATCTCCTACCGTTCGATGCGCTGGTTGACGGCTCCGGGCGCTACTTGGTTTCTTCCCACACCATAACGTATGCCCCTTCCGCGACTTCTCTATACTTGACTAATTCGGCCCCGCAGAAACCCGCGCAGCACCCTCTTCTCGGCATTGGCGGAATCCCCTACGAGCAGAATGCGGAGCTCACCAAACTGGCGACGATGCGGGGATACATCAGTACTCCCCTGGTCAACTTGCCAGCTTCCAAGGAAGAGGTTCTTGCGGCCCAAGCCGCCTTCCCCAGTGACAGCGACACCGTCCTGCTTGGCCCGAGCGCCACCAAATCTGCGTTTGAGCACTCGGGCTTAGATCAGCACTCAATCATTCATTTGGCTGTGCACGGCGTAGCTAACGAGAAACACCCTGAACGAGCGGCCCTCATACTTCTAAGTGATTCATCGTCGGGCGATGACGGCATTTTGGAGGCAAGCGACATCGTACATTTGCATATAAATGCCGATCTCGTTGTCTTGTCAGCTTGCGACACCGCAGTCGGTCGTCTCCAAGGTGAAGAAGGCATCGCAAATCTTTCTCTGGCATTTCAGTTGGCAGGCGCGAAGACCGTCATCTCCACCCTTTGGACCATCGAGGACACGACGGCGCTCTATCTGATGAAGCGTTTTTACGCTCATTTGGCAGAGAAGAATACTGTTGCTCATGCCTTGACTGCGGCCAAAAGGGACATGCTTAAGACTTATGGTGCGCAGGCCGTTCCGTACTATTGGGCTAGCTTCAAATTGGAAGGTTCTGGCGATCATGCCATCAGCCTCGACTCCAAGAAATTCAGCCTTATGAACTGAGGAGAATGATCAATGTCCGCGGCACCAAACGCAGCACGTCAAGTACCCGCGCCTAAGGATCGCGCCAAAATCATCAGCACAATCAAGAAGCTCGTTTCCGAGCGACACATCAACGTCAGCAACCCGAATCAGGATTACGGTCCTTGGCTCTCACTCGTCGATAAAGAAACGCCCCTTCTCATGGACGTGGAAAAAGAGGCGTTTGAGGCACGCACAAGCGAACTCCTCAGGGCCTTAGGAAGCAGTCATACTGCTTTTTTTCATCAGCGACGCGACAGCGTCCCTGCCCCCTATTCCATCAACGCCACGCTGCGGGCGGTTGACACTCCACAAGGCAAGCGTTGGATGTTTGTGGATGTGATTGAAGATGGGCCGACATTCCAGGCGGGCATTCACCCAGGCGAACTCCTTCTCTCTATAGACTCCGAACCGATAATGCCGCCAACATCTGCAAGTTTCCGCATCGGTGGCACCCACCAACTTGAGATTGGAACTTTCGGCGGCGTCAAGCGCCAGGTTGCCATCGAAGTGCCAAACCGAGCGGCGAAAGATCGGCCACCGATGATTGAGCCCCGCAGTCTGTCCCACCGGATGCTTGCATCCGACACGGGCCTTGTAAGAGTAGCCACGTTTCCGGGAGCAGTCGGCCAGAGTTTCGCTAGGGGTCTGGATGCTGCTGTTCGCGACCTGAAAGAGCACGGTGTTCAACGGCTGATCGTGGACATTCGAGGCAATATAGGCGGCGGGTTAGGGTCTTTGCGCCTCCTGAGCTATCTAAGCCCGAGCAAAGTGGAAATAGGCTATAGCGTTACGCGACCGCGGCTGCGGAAAGGCTACCGGAAGGAAAGACTTACTCGCATCGGCAAGATTCCCGCTACAAAAGTAGAGCTTCTCATGATGGCCGTGCGTTTCAAAATCTTTCAGAGGGACCGCTCCATGGTCCTCGTAACGGAGGGCCTCGGCCCCCAGCCGTTCCATGGCCGCACCGTAGTTCTCATCAACGAGCATAGCCACAGCGCGGCGGAAATGGTCGCGAGTTTCGCAAAGGAGAATCATCTCGCAACGCTAGTCGGCACAAGAACAGCCGGTGAGGTGCTCGGTGGTGCGAATTTCAAGCTGCCGGGTGGATATGTGCTCCGCATGCCCGTCGCGGGCTGGTACACCTGGAATGGGGAATGCATAGAGGGCAAGGGAGTCGAACCTGATGTGCCGATTGAAAATTCTCCAGAATCGCTAGCGGCAGGCGTAGATAACCAACTACAGGCGGCCTTAGAGGTGATCAACACGCTTTAATCAACCATTAACCCAGAATAACTTCCTGTTAGCCCGTGATCCGGGAGAATCCTCTTTGCTGCGGCACTTTCGCGCCGTAACGCCCCGCGCTTCAGGAGCACCCTTCCACCGGCGCTGCCGCCGAAACCAAGTCAAACATAGTTGCGGGCCGCCGAAATGCTCAAGGGGCTCATCTCAGACCTGGGTCGTCAATGATCGCTGCCAGCTCTTTGTCGAAGAATCGCCTGCGCTGCCCTCACCGCGAGCTCGGTGCGTAGTCGATTTGACACCTGCTCAGGCAGCTTCGGAGTTATTTTCCGGGCCGTTTGCACGATGTCGTCCGTGGATAGGAATGGTCGGAGGTTCAACGATGGCCACCAATCACTGTCTTCCGGGTGTAGCCCTTCGGCGGCGATCGGCTGAACCAGGCAAGCGCGGTTTCCATACATGTTTGTCTGGATGCGAGAAACGACTCCAAGGTAGGACAATGCGATTACTAAATCGCCTACGGCGACCCCAATTGCAAACTCCGGGTGATTTCCTTCCGTCGAATACCTTGGCAGAGAGAGAAATACAGAGATGACGTCTCTCTGATCGTCCGACGACCCTTGGAGCCCCCGCAGCTCGCAGATGCGCCACAAGAGGTGTAGGCCGAGTCGCTCAACAAAACGCTGGTAACCATCGATCACCTCAAACTGTGGGTCCGAGAACCCGATCGCGCCCAGGCCAGCGTGCACAGCGCGGCTTGAACGGCCGTAGCTACTGTTGTAGGAGAATCCGAGGGAGATACGCTCTTCCTCGGTGGCGGATGCGATCGCGCGCCGAAAGCGAGCGAAAATGCTAGTCGGCTTACCCCCTTTCCCAATGAACCAGCTCTTTGAGTCATCATATCCTGCTGGGCGGGTGGACACGGCATCACGCAGATGGCTGACCACGGACGACATCATCCGGTTCTCGCAGTTGAAGAACGTATGCCAGTCCCCAGCTATGCGCTCTGCCTGCTCTAAGGCTTTCGTTAGCATATACTGCCTGTAATATATGTGTTCGTTTGTCCCGCCAAAACACAAAACATCGACGAACAGCTCAAGTAGTTGTCGCATGCAAAGCAGTTCAGCGTTGACGAAGTGCTGAACGAAATATCGGGCATGCTTTCGGTCCATTGAGTCTTCGGCCGCAATTAAGTCCCGCTTCAACTTTTCGATATCCACACGAGCGACATCTTCTTGCAGAATCAGTAGTGTGTAACCAATACGTTCCAGGGTTTCCAATACCCCATAGAGGAAGTAGTCCCTCGGCTCAGGCTCCTCCATGATGGATAACGCGCCGCGCCTGTAGGTGTCGACCGATACTTGCAGCGGTCTCCGAAGCCAATCGGTCAGAACGCCAAAAATTGCTTGGTCCGGTCGAATGCCGCTCATGTCGACAGCCATCAGCTCACCTGCGCACCGAGAGAACAGCGTGGATTGCTTAACTCTCGTTTCGGCTGACCCAGACAACACCGATTCTTGTAAAAAGCGGAGTCGCCCACGGCGGCCAGACGCAATATCATCGTGTTTCTATTACGAAGCGGAATCCAATGATTGTAGATGACTTGTCGGCTATACGGAAGTTCTCGCAGAACAGCGTCCGGAGAAGTTGCCTGGTCAATGCTGAAGCAAGAATTGAGCATAGTGCGGGCCAGTATTTGTTCCAGAGCCAAAAGCCTAGAACCGGTCAAAAATCCTGCCTTATTTCACGCATTTTCTTCGTTGAGCTTTTTCGTTTTCGAGGCCTCTTAGTATAGTGAGGGGAGTTCTCGCCACGTACTCCCGCGAGCAACGCGACACCGGGTTCCCCGGTCCGCCGCTCTGCATCGCGTACGGCCTGCGGTAACGGCGAACGCGATCGCGGGACAACGCTGTTTATGGGGCTAAAGCTCCAACTGTGCCTCGACACTGATCGGGGCCACGTGGCGTGAACAGCAGACTCCCGCATCGCCCGAAGCCCTACCAGCCGCACTGGAGACGCCAAGAGCCTCCCCTCGCTGCCATACATGGTTGACTTTCGCAATTTGCTTGGAGGCATACTCGTGAACATATCTCGCTGTAAGGGTTTCCGCTCATCGATATTTCGTTTTCGATTCCTGACGACCGCCGTGGTCGCCCTATTTCTCGCGGCTCCTGCCTTTGGCCAGACGGGAACTTCGCCGTGGGAAAACGCCGTTAGCGTACTGCAACAGGCTTTCACCAGCACCATCGCTCGCGGCCTCTCGCTCGTTGCCATTGTAGTGGCGGGTCTCACCTTTGCCTTCGGTGAAGGCGGCTCGAAGCGGGTGCTTGCCGGCGTGATCTTTGGCGTCGGCATGGCCATCGCAGCGGTGAACTTCCTGTCGTGGCTTTTTCCTGGAAGCTGAAACCCACGCGTCCTGAATGGAGAGGCACATGGCGGAAGCCAGACGAATCAACCGAGTGCATCGGTCGCTGTCCCGACCACTGACGATCCTCGGCGCCGAGCGAAAGCTTTTCTTCTTCGCCATGTGCCTTGGCGCGGCCACCTTCAACCTGCTCAATAGTCTGCTCGGCGGGCTGCTGATGTTTTTGTTGCTCTACTTCCTGGCCCGCTGGGCTACCGAAAGCGATCCCCAAATTCTGCGATTTCTGCTGACCGGCGCAAGACTCGGCGCTCAATACGACCCGATGAAGTTCACCCCGATTGCAATCCGAAGGGATGCCCATGCTTAGGCTTAGCCGAATCTTCAAGAACTACAGCGAGACCGGCTCTCTCAACGAGCAGATCAATCTCTACGGTTTCATCGGTCCGCATGTCTTTCTTACAAAAAGCGGGGAGGTCGGCGTCATCCTCGAAGTTCGCGGCGTCGATTACGAGTGCCTCGGCGCTGCTTCGATTGACGGCTTCACGAAACGCCTCGAATCAGCCTTGAAGCTGTTCGACGAGAACTACCGCGTTTACCAATACCTCTTTAAACGCAACAACGAAACGATCCCGTACAAGCTCTACGCCAATCCGATCGTAGACACCGCGATCAAAAATCGCATCGCCTACCTCGGCAGCAAGGCCGACACGCTCTTTTCCCTTTCGGTCTATTACGTGGTGCTTTACCAAGGATTCCAGACTTCACGCAAGCTCGGAAGCGCGCTCGCCGAGTTTCCCAAGATTCCAAAGAAAACCCTTTCTCATCTGTGGGCGCATTTCTCTTCTCAGAAGCAGACCGTCGTTCTTGGGCAGCACGTCAGCAATGCCCAGGCAGCGCTGCTTCAAAAAGCTCGCAGCTTCATCCTCCAAGTCAGCGACTTCCTCGCTGTTCGGATGCTCGATAAACAAGAAGCCTTCCGCACTCTCAAGAGAACGCTCAACTTCCATCCCGACAAACTCGATCTCGCCAAGCTCAAATACGACACCTTCCTCGACTATTACCTCCCCGAATCTCTCGTCGAATGCCATCGCGGATATCTGCGAGTGGACGATTACTACGTCAAGATTTTGACACTAAAGGAACCTTCCGCCCAGAGCTTTCCGCTCATCTTCAAACGGCTACTCGAAGTGGAAGCCAACTATTACGTCGTCACGGAATGGAAAAAGGAAGATTCCGGCAGGATGCGCCGGGTCATCCAGACCAAGCGGCGCCATTTTCACAACACCAAGCGATCCTTCGTCAGCCAGGTCAACATGAACGACGCAGCCCCGCAGGACGTATTGCTCGACGATTCCAAGGAATCTCAAGTCAGGGAACTTGGTGAAGGCATCAAGGAGATTGAGCTGCACGGGAACTACTTTGGCCAGTTTTCCCTCACCGTCGTGATCTACGACCTCGACATGGCCAAGGTAGACCGCGCCAGCGCCGACTTCTATAAGGTGTTCAGCGTCCACGATGCCCAGCTCTATGAAGAAAAATACAACCTCCTAAACGCGTTTCTCGCGGCGATTCCCGGCAACCACGCCTTCAACTTGCGTTCCCTGTATCTGCTCAACACCAACTATGCGGATTTCTCGTTTCTTTTCACCCTTCACTGTGGCGAGCCTCGCAACCCCCATCTCCGACAGGAGTATCTAGCGGTCCTTGAGACCAACCACCACACTCCCTACTTCTTAAATCTCCATTACCGCGATGTGGCCCACACCATGATTCTCGGGCGAACCGGTGCCGGGAAATCGTTCCTCCTGAATTTCCTCATTACAAATCTCCAGAAATACGATCCGCATACCTTCATCTTCGATCTCGGCGGGAGCTTTGAAAGCCTCACGCAGCTCTTCGGTGGCTCGTATGTTCGCGTCGGCCTGGAATCCCACGAATTCAAGATCAACCCGTTTTCGTTGCCACCGACGAAGGACAATCTAGATTTCCTCGCTTTGTTTCTGAAAGTGCTGATCCAGGGCCAGAGGAGCGGCGAACTCGACCCCGCCACTGAACGCGACATCTTCCATCAGGTCGAAAACCTGTATGCGGTGGACCCGGCGCTCCGCACGCTGGGCGTGCTGGCAAACACGCTCGGGCATGACATTTCGAGCCGCCTCGCCAAATGGACCCGTGGCGGACAGTTCGGATTCCTCTTCGACAACACAGAGGACACGATTTCGTTCTCCCGCTTCCAGTGCTTCGACTTCCAGCGCATGAGCCAGTACCCGGAGCTTCTTGAACCGCTGCTCTTCTACATCCTGCATCGCGCCAATGCCGTCATCTCCGACCGCCAGATTGCCTCTGTTTTCAAAGCGTTCTTCATCGATGAAGCCTGGGTATTTTTGAAGAACCCCAGCATTCAACGATATATCGTCGAAGCACTCAAGACGTGGCGGAAACATAACGCCGCCATGATCCTTTCGACGCAATCCCTCGATGAACTCAAGCGCTCGGACATCCTCGATGTAGTCATCGAAAGCTGCGCGACCAAAATCTTCCTCGCCAACCCCGATATGGACCGCGATCTCTACCGTCGCCAGTTTCATTTGAACGAAGCCGAAGTCGAGCTGATCTCGGGCCTCATCCCCAAACAGCAATTCCTGATCAAGACGCCTGAGTTGGCGAAAGTCGCCAATCTCACCGTGGACGCCAAGAGCTATTGGCTCTACACCAATGACCCATACGACAACCGGAAGCGTAAAGAAGCATTCGACACCTATGGATTTGAGAAAGGGCTCGAAGTGCTCGCAGGGACAAAGCCATGAGAATACTTGTAATTGGGTTCATCTTCTTGATTTTCATCGTTCCCAGTCTTGCTGGATCTTTCCTGATCCTCGCATTTCTTGCGGCTTTTGTACCTCCGCTCTACTTCGCTCTGACCTCGTTTGCTATCGCTTTCACCACCGCGTTGGCGTTGTGCGGACCTTTTTGGATCGTTCCGTTCGCGGGCTCTGGTTTCAGCTCTTCGCCATGTAGTCGTCACGAAATAAATCCATCTCAGGAGAAAAACAATGCAACGCATAACCACGATAAAGTCTTTTTTCGGTAGCCTCGCCTTCCTCTGTCTCGTCGGCACGGCAGCTATGCCGGCACAGGCTGCGACCGAAACCACTGCCCGCGTCGTGAAGTATTCGAAAGAAGACATTGTTCCCGTTCGTGCCAAGCTCCGGTTTTCAACCCTTATCGTCCTACCTGAGGACGAAGAGATTCTCGATTTCACGACCGGCGACAGGGAATTCTGGGTCATCAACGGTGCGCACAACCTCTGCTACGTTCACCCGGCCCAGGCCGGCATTCGCAGCAATTTGAACCTCATCACCGCGAGCGGACACGTCTATTCGTTCTTACTGACAGAAATCAGCAACCAGCCGAATGCCGAACCCGATCTCAAACTCTTCGTGGAGCCAAAAGAAGGCTCAGGTATTGCAGTGACCAGCGGCCTGCGCGGTTATGTCAGCGCGAGTGAGGCCCAGGCGTACAAAAAGGAATTAGAAACCCTCCGTTCCCAGACCACGGATCAAGTCCGCGCGGCCCAAGCCGAGTCCGCCGAGCAGCTCAACCACTTCCGCTCCAGCTACGCAACGAAACTCCAATTCGACTATCCGCTCGACTCAAAGGCGGGCCGCGAGCCATTCCTGGTCTCCGCCATCTACCACGACGACGCCTTCACATACATCAAGTGCAGCGCGCGGGAAAAGCCCGCTCTCTATGAACTCAGAGACGGCAAGCCCAACTTGATTTCCTTCCAGGTCGAAAACGGCGTGTACATCGCACCCAAGATCATCGACACAGGCTACCTCGCCGTCGGCGAGAAGAAACTGCTATTTGCGCGTCGCCTTTCCGCGAACTGAGGAGCCAACGATGAACCAACCGACTCAACCCACTCACGTTCAGGAAAAAGCCCCGAAGCCCCAAGGCCTTCTGCCAAAGAACATCCAGTCCTGGCTACTCATCGGGTTGGCCTTTCTCATGGTCGCCATCATGTGGCTGACCGGGGGGAAGAAACCGCAGACCTCAGCCAAAGCAGCGTCATCCGCCGCGACCGAACAGGCGCCCCTCGAAGTCAACGAAACCAAGATTGCCGAGATGCAGAACCGCATTCAGGATTTGCAGCGCCAGCAACTTGTCGCGCAGACCGCACTCGCGCAGCAGACCCGGCAACTGGGCGCCGCACATGACTCTCCGCAGTCTCAACAGTCTGGTGCCGGTGGTACGGGCGAACAGCGGCCGGAAGAAGACCCGATCCAGGCCGAGCGGAAGAGGCGAGCCTACGTCTCACTGTTCTCTTCGAATGTCGCACTGAGTTATCGCAAACCTCCAGCGAACCCGCCGACCGCGCCAACCGAAACACCCCTCCCCGTTCCGGGCCCGCTCCCTTCGAGCCCCGACGCCTGGCAGATCGCCCAACTCTTGAAGGACATGCCGCCCAATTCGATTTCTCCCTTGCCACCCCGAAACGATTCCGCGGAAGCAATAAAGGATCGAAAGGAGGAAACCAAGAATCCTGCCGCCGTGTCGGCGGGCTCCGCCAATGCGGCGGCAGGAAAAACCTACGTACTGTTTGAAGGAACCATTCTCGAAACCGTTCTCATCAACCGCCTCGACGGGGGCTTCGCTGGCCCCGTCGAGTGCTTGCTGTCAACCGACGTTTATTCCAACGACCGCCAGCACCTGCTCATTCCGGCAGGATCGAAGTTGTTGGGCGAAACCAAGAAGGTGGACACTTTCGGCCAGACACGTCTGGCCGTCCTCTTCCATCGCGTGCTCATGCCTGACGGCTATTCCGTCAGCCTCGATCAATTCAAAGGGCTCAACCAAATCGGTGACACCGGTCTCCGAGATCAAGTCAACAACCACTATCTCCGCATCTTCGGAGTCTCGCTGGCCGTTGGCGCTCTCGGAGCCGTGGCGGAGGCCGACACCGCGGGTTCTCTTGTCGCGTCCGGCACCGACCGCATGCGCCAGGGATTCGCGCAGAGTACAGCACAGTCCTCCGCACAAATCCTCGACAAGTTTCTCAACGTCCTGCCCACAGTGACTATCCGGGAAGGCCACCGCGTCAAAGTCTATCTCGCGGGCGATCTCGCCTTGCCCGATTACCTCAACCACAAGATGCCTTCCGATCTGTGAAGGCAAGAAAGAAAGGATGAAAGTTCGGTGAAAAGAAAAGCTCTGCTCTTTTTACTCGTCATGGCGCTGTGCGTTGGTACCGCATCTGCGCAGTTTGGGGTCGGAATCGTGTACGACCCGACGAACTACTCAAACGCGCTCCTCCGGTACTACCAGCTCCAGCAGCATCTCCTTCAACTCAGGGCAAGTTACGCCCAGCTCGTCGCGCAGTACAACTTCGCCGTCCGGATGGCCAAGAACATTCAGAACATGCCCGCGCGGTATCGCGCCCAGTTCTCGCAATGGCGCAACACGTCCGCCTCCAACACCTACGGCAATACCGGAACATGGGTCAACGGTATCAATTCCGGCCAGCCCGGCTTCGTTTCCACCGGCTACCAGCAGGCTACAACTCTGCTTCTCCCGTACAACCAGGCCCACCTCTCAGGAATGACAGAGGATGAGCTTGCCCGTGTCCGCTCTCAATACGCGACCGTGGAGTTGGCGGACGGCGCGAACTCCACCGCCATCGCCACCATCGGCGCCATCCGTGCCAACGCCCAAACCACTCAAACGCAGATCGGCAACCTCGAACAGGATTCGCTGTCGAATGATTCCGATTTGAACAGTGAAGTGGCCGTCCTCAACAAGATCAATGCCGCGGGCGTTCTGACCCTACGCACCCTTCAGGATTCGAACAAACTTCTCGCCTCGCTGCTTGAAGAGCAAACCATCCTCGCGAAGCAGCAGCGCGAGGCTACGACGAACTCCATCAATGCCGATATCCAGCGCCAAGGCAACCTCGCCGCCAACATCGCGCAGGTGACCGGAACGCTTACCAATTCACTTCAAACCTTCCGCATGCCGTAGGCGTGTGGAGAAAGACGCCCGAGCGTCGAAGGAGCTGACGGCAGTGCAAACCGACTATCTGCAGTACATCTTCCAAGCCATCAACACCTTGCTCACCCAGAACCTCGGCTTCTTCGACGCTATGGGCCAGAATCTCTTCCGTTCCTTCGCCACGATTCTCGTCGTTTGGTATGGAGTGAAATCGGCTCTCTCTGCCGCGAGCGGCAAGTACACGTTCCAGTTCGACAATTTCGCAAGCCTGCTGCTGACCATCAGCTTTGGCTTTGCGATGGTCAATTACTACAGCGCGCCCATTCCCGGCATCGGAGTCAGCTTCCATAACCTGATCACCAATGAAGCGCAGTTTCTGTCGGGGCAGATCGATCAGGCGCAGCTCCAATCGCTTGTGACGCATGTTGCGGACTTTGAATCCCGCATGGACTCCCCCACTTGGGGAGATATTCTCGGAACATTCATCTACGTCATCGTGACCATCTTGCTCGCCGCGGCCCAGGCTGTAGCGATTGTGGTTATCGCCTATGGGTTTATTGCGACTGCGGTTTGCGTTCTGGTGGGGCCGGTTTTTATCCCGTTTTTCATCGTTCCGAAAATGGAGTGGCTCTTCTGGGGCTGGTTCCGCTGCTTTATCCAATATGCTTTCTACCAGGTCATCGCAGCGGCTGTAGTTTTCGTCATCGGGAATCTGATTCTCGGCATTCTCCAGCTTCCCCCCGCAGGGGCACTGTCAACGGTGCAGCTCATCGCCTGGTTTCCCGTGCTTTTCATTACGTTTCTCGCCTCCATCTACGCACTGCTTAAGGTGCCCGCGCTTACCAATCACATTTTCAGCGGGACTGCGGGTGGATCTTCCGTTGGGATCGTCGAAAGGGTCGTCCAATGAACAACGATGAGAGTTTTTACGATGCCAAGCGCCTCTACCTCGAACAGTACGGGGATCCTATGGTGACCAACACCTATCTGAAGATTGCTGTGGCCCTTCTTTCCGTTGTTTGCGTAGCACTGGCGCTCATCGACCTCAGGACTATTCGCACCTTCCACAATTTCCGCCCACTCGTGATCCGTATCGACGACTTGGGACGCGCCGAGGCCATCAACTACCATAATCTTGAATACAAGCCCCAGGATGCCGAATCGAAGTATTTTCTCTCGCAGTTTTGCAACCTTTATTACCGTCGCAACCGCTACACCATCCAAGATGACTTCTCGAAGTCCCTCTACTTCCTCGACGGCAAGCTTGCCAACGGAATCCTCGACGCCTACCGCAAGGACGACATCATCAAGAAATTCATCACGAATACCTCGGCGCCCGAAATCGATGTCGAGGTCAAAAAGGTTGCGCTCGAAGAGATGCAAACACCGCCCTTCCGTGCGCGCGTGGACTTCTACATGGTTTATTACTCGCCCGCCGATCACAGTGAGCTGAAGCGCGATCTGTACACGGCAAATTTTGTGTTCGTGTTCAAGAGCCAGGTTCCGAATGAACTCATCCCTATAAACCCATTAGGACTGAGCGTCACCTATTTCCGTGAGGACGAGGCCTTCAAATGAAGATACTTCCCCCCTTGAAAGTAAGAGTCGCGGGCGGACGCCTCGCATCCTCGGCCCAACCTCCGCGCGCCACGCCCCTCTCAACCTCTCGGCTTTTGACCTTGTCCACGCCACAGCCCTTCCGATCGTTTTCCTTCCTCGACACAACAGGCGCGCTTCTGGAGGGCCTCCGGTGCTTTCCGGCTTTCCGCCCGCTCCTCTCTCCCCGAAGCGACGGGAGGGAAACCCATTGGACACTCTCGTATGAGAGGGACCGGAAATGATCGCAAACGCTCTGTTCCTCACGATTGCTCTCCTTCTGGCGCTCGGCTTCTGGCTCATGGGCGAGCTAGAGTTCTTCGTCCCGTACAAAAGCGCCCTCCTCCACGCATACGGACAAACCATCCTTATATATGCAGCCGTTCTGTTCGTGAATCTCTTCGCTGCAACGCTCGCCCTCATCCGCAAGTTTTTCCTTAAAGACACGGGACGCAAACTCTCCCATCTCGACAAACAGCTTCACTGGGGTGAAGCCGGAGTGTCCGCGCCCCACTTTGAAGAGGAGCTCGACTAAAATGGCACGCGGCTACGAACCCGAAGAGTTCATCGGTCCGCGCGAGGTCCCCGAAGAACGCGATCAAAAAGCCCACCCGCCATCCCGAAGCGACGAACCGCGCGACCAAGCGCGCGAAGAGCGTGGACAGGGACCAGATTCCCAAACCAATCCCGGCACAGCTCGTTCTCCTGAACTGCGCAAGGTCTACGAAATCCGGGGCCGCACCTATCGTCTGCGGACCTCTGAAATCGCAGCAATGGTCGAAGTCGGTAAATTCCGCGCGATTGCCCAGGAAGACCTGGCCGAATTCGCTTATGGCAGTGACAACGGCCGAATGGGGCCCGATGTCGAAAACCTCTTTCGGCAAGGCCTAGTCCAGATGAAGTCCGTTCCTCATGAGGAAAAGGGCTCGCGACAACTCCTTGCACTCACGAAGGCCGGCTACCGGTTCCTTACCGAAAATAGGTTTGCCGGTAAGGATCAAGCTCTCTACTTTGGCTTTGCAAAACCACGTGAAGCGCACCATGACGCCGACCTCCACCGGCTGTACCAGAAGGCTGCGGGCAAAATTGAACGCGCGGGTGGGCGGAACCTCCGCGTAGTCCTCGACTATGAACTGAAAAAGAGGGTCTTCCATGACCTCGCAAAACTCGGTCCGGACCGTGCTTCCGCCGAAAGCAAGCGTACCGTTGCCGAACAGAATGGGCTTCAGGTGGTGCGGGGAAGGATCCCGCTTCCTGACATGCGCATCGAGTACGACACCCCCGACGGAGAACGCGCCCGCGTAGATATCGAACTCGCCACCAGCCACTACCGCGGGCGGCATCTCGCGGAAAAAGTCCGCGCCGGATTTTCCATCTACGCCCATGCCAGCGACGTTTCGACTCTCCGGCGTGTTCTGGACCAACGGGAATTGACGGCGGAGATTTTGTCACTGTGAAAATGCCCCAGGAACAAATCGAACGAATTGCCGCTCTCGGCTACACCGAGTCCGAGGCCCGCTTTCTTTATGTAGTGGCAACGCACTCCGGCTACTTCAGCATGCGGCACTTCAACAGCTTTACCGGTGTGAGCCGGGGAAAGCGCTCCATGGCCTTCGCACAGAAACTCCTGAAGCACGGACACGCTACGGTTCGGGATTACATGGGGGCTGGCTGCGTCTTTCACCTTTTCTCACGGCTTGTGTACGGGCCCATTGCTAAGGACAACGTTCGCAATCGCCGCCGACATTCGTTTGACTATATCCGCACGCGTCTCGTGCAGATGGACTTTCTCCTTGAAAATCCAGAACACGAGTTCCTTGAAACCGAAGGAGAGAAGGTAAATCTATTCTGTGAATCTCTCGCTGTTCCGAAGGACGTTCTCCCTGCGAAAGTTTACGAGGGCGGAGCCGGCAGCCATCCGACCGTTCGCTATTTCGTGGATAAGTTTCCCCTGTTTATCGGGGCTCCTATCTCAGGTGCCTCGCCTGTGGTCACCTTCGGGTACGTGGATTCCGGTGCGGGGAGCCTGTGGGGTTTTGTCGCGCATCTCGCAGCCTATCAAGGACTGTTCCGCCATTTGAACTCGTTCCGCTTCCTTTACATCGCGCCGCGAGCCACCGAGTTTCGACGCGCGGAAGAGCGCTTCCGATCGAGCGTCAAGCAGCCGCTCGAATCCGACGTGTCGAGCGAAATCCTGCGCTACTTCAACGTTCGCCGGAAGTGGGAAAACCACGAATACATCGTGCCGATAGCTGCTGACTTTGAGTTCTTGAACGAAGCACGGCGGCGCTTTCACGGCGAGCGCTTTGACATTTTGTATGCAGCATGGATCGCGGGAAGCGTTTCCGAGCGCGATTTACGGCTTGAGTTTTCGCAACTCACTCCGGGACGAACCATCTTTTTTGACACCTATCTCGTCCGCAATGGGCACTCACCCGTCGACGAAAAAATCAGAAGGAGGGTGAACGGCGCATGAACCATGCCGTTCACCAGGCGGTTCACCGTTCCGTTCACCTCCGCGGTGAACGGAAGTTATGGGGAGCACAGAGGTTGCGCATGGCGCGACGGTTGATTTTGGACGCGGGGAAAACACTGGGCTGGGCTGGAGCGACCCCACTTTCGTTGCCACGGAAACCGTGGCGGTCGCTCCAGCCCAGTGAATTGGGGAAGGCCCAGTTCCCAAATGTTTTCCCCGCGTCCAGTAAGGCCAATCAGTAAAGAAAAGAAGAGGAGAAAAGCGATGTCCATCATTAACAAGCCGCCCGACATGGTGAGGCGCGAATACGAGCTGCAGGAACCCATTGCGCTTGCCGTCGAGAAGTATGCCATCTTCATCCAGAGCACGTCGGATCACGTCGTCAACTCCGCGCTGAAGATGGTGATATGGCGAGACGTGGAGTTCCGCCGCTGGCGCAAACAGCAGCAGACGCCAGCAGATAAGAAGGATGGTCACCCTGCAGCCAAGGCGGCGCGTGCATGATCCAGCGGATTCTCCACGCGAGACACTTCTTTGCCTGTCTGCTCGCGGCAGGCACGGGGATGGCGCTCTACTTTAGGGCGCCCTTCCCCGAGTCCAACCTGTTTCTCCTGGTGATAGCTCTGCGGGCGCACTACGCGTTTCTCTTTTTCAAGTACTCCTACACCCTCTTCCTTTACACAACGCCTTATATCCTCTTTTCCGTCCTGCTTTCCGGCGTCTACATTTTTGCCCTCAAGGCAGGCCGTAAGATTCGTGCGGGAAGACTCCCCCTCTATCCCGATGCTCGGAAGAAGGCGGAACTTTCTCTTGTGCTCGGCGAGCTACATCATCCCCGCAAACAAATCGCCTCGGAGACACCCCATTGGCTGGTTATTCCAGAACGAGGCCTATTTACGGGTATTGCCATCGTGGGGGCAGTTGGGTCGGGCAAAACCGCGTCGGCAATGTATCCTTTCGCGGAGCAGATTCTGGCCTATCGCGCCGATGACTCCGACCGGCGCATCGGCGGTCTCATTCTTGAAGTAAAGGGAGATTTTTGCGCTCGTGTCCGGGAAATCCTAACCCGCCATGGCCGTGCCGGCGACTACGTCGAAATCAGCCTCACATCCGAGTATCGTTACAACCCTCTTCACAACGACCTCGACGCATACGCGCTCGCTTACAACATCGCTTCGCTATTGAACAACCTCTTCGGCCGCGGCAAGGAACCCTTCTGGCAGCAGGCCTACACCAACCTCGTGAAGTTCATCATCCTGTTGCATAAGGTTGCCTTCGATTACGTAACACTCTTCGATGTCTATGAATGTGCGATCAACCCGGATCTGCTCGAAAGCAGAATAAGGGAAGCACAGCGCCGGCTCATCGAAGCCGATTTCGCGTTGCTTTGGGAAGAGGAGTATCTGAAGTATCCTCGCGACCTTGACCCATTTCACTTCCGGCTCGACAAGGAATCCAACCGCTTCCGCGCGCCCCTGACACCAGGTCTCCTCGCCGTATTGAAAGAGAAGCATGTGCAGTGGGAGGCGGAAAACGCCTCGCGCAACGATCCCGTACCGGTTCAGAAAAAAGCGCAGCTGGAGGCCGTGGAGCGCTGGTTCTTTCACGATTGGAAAAGGATCGAGCCGAAGCTCCGCACCTCCATCGTCGAGGGGATTTCGGTGTTTCTTTCCCTTTTCGATGACAACCCGGATGTCAAACGGACTTTCTGTCCTCCCGCCGAGTGCTACGACCCGCACGCCAATGCGGATTTCAAATTCGGCAAGCCGTTGCCTTCGCTGGCATGGCTCATTGAAAAAGGCAATTTATGCAGTCTCAACTTCCCGATCGCCATGAATGCGGGCCTCGCCAAGGCCCTCGGTGTGATGTTGAAGCTCGACTTCGAACGGGCCGTGCTCAACCGTGTTCCGGTCATGGAGAAGAATCCTGAAAACTATTTCCGGCAGGTACTGTTTCTCTGCGATGAGTACCAGCATTTCGCTACGGTCGGCGAGAGCGAACCAACGGGCGATGAGAAGTTCTTCAGCTTGTCCAGGCAGCCCAAGTGCATCCCCATCATTGCGACGCAGAGCATTAGCTCCCTCAAGTCCGCGCTCCCTGGAGAATCCTGGCGCACTCTGCTTCAGACCTTTCGAACGAAAATCTTCTTGTCCCTTTCCGACGACTTCTCCGCGCGGATCGCGAGCGAGCTCTGCGGGCGTGAGGACAGACTGAAGGCCAGTTACAACCTATCGGAAAGCGGGCACAACGCCAACATTAGCTTCCTTACTGGTAAGGCCCTCTCGCACAAGGCAAATATCACAGCTTCCAAGAGCTACAGCCCGCACCACGATCTCCGCTTCGACACCAAGACCTTTATGGAATTGCGCAACGCTCAGTCCGTGACCATCGCCTACGACGGCACGAACCCGATGCCGCCGATGTTTTGCTATCTCAAGCCCTACTACAACGACGTCAACAAATCCTACTTCCGCCAACTCGCCGACGGAGAACTCTGATGAATGGATTCGAAACCATCCTGCCCTTTCTCAAACCGATCGAGCACCTCATCCTCGATGACTCCATCAGCGAGGTTATGGTCAACGGGCCGGACTGTATCTTCGTTGAGAAAGCAGGATTCATCGAGCCGGTGCGTGGCGTCAGTCTCGGGGAAAAGTCGTTGATGGTCGCTGTCAAGAATATCGCCCGGCGGTTAGGTGACGACATCTCGGAATCGAAACCTATCCTTGATTCACGCCTTCCGGACGGCAGCCGCGTTGCTGCGGTCATTCCACCTTGCAGCGTCAACGGCGTGACTTTGACCATCCGAAAATTCAACGCCCGCCACTTCAGTGTCGAAGACCTCATTCGGGCGGGGACTTTGGAACGCTGGCTCGCCAACCATCTTGAAAACTACGTTCTCGCTCGAAAAAATATCCTAATTGCCGGTTCTACCGGCTCCGGAAAAACCTCGCTATTGAATGTTCTAGGAAAATTCATTCCCCCCGACGAGCGTGTCCTCCTCATCGAGGACACCTCCGAAATCCACATGGCTCAGGACAACCTGGTCCGTTTCGAGGCGCGCCAGCCTCAAAGCGGTCTGCCCGCCATCACCATCCGAGAACTCCTCAAGGCCTCCCTTCGTCACCGACCCGACCGAATCATCCTCGGTGAAATACGCGGCGGCGAAGCCTTCGATCTCCTCCAACTTCTGAACACCGGGCACTCCGGGAGTCTTTCGACCGTCCATGCCACTTCCGCAAAGCAGGGCCTTGCCCGATTCACGAGTTGCGTGTTGCAGAGCGGCGTGGACTTGCCCTATCGCGCGATCAAAACAAACGTCGGTGATTCCGTAAACGTCATCGTGCATCTGGAACGCCGCCCCGGGCGGCGCTTCGTCTCCGAAGTACTGGAAATCCACGGCTATGATCCCGACAGGGACGAATACAACTACGGCTTTATTTTCGACAGTCACAAGGAGGAGGTGCTATGAGCCCTGCACAGAACGCGAGTGCACTCGTTCCGTCCGCTTCGGAGTATATTCTCGACAATTTCGAGCCGACTGACCGGATCGCTATGCTCGTCCTGAACCGGGACTTCCACGAAACGATCCAGCGCATCACAAGCGCCCAGAAAGCGGCGAGTCCCGAGTTCCAGGCATGGCTGCGGTACAAGAACGCCAACGCGTCGGACATCTATGTAGGAATGAACCCACTCCGGCAGGACGCCTCGACGCGCACGAAGGAAGACATCGATTCCATCCGGCACGTTTATCTCGACTTGGACCATGGCGGGCCGGAAGCCCTCAAATCGGTTGAAAACTCGAACGTCGTTCCAAAACCGAACTACGTCCTGACCAGTTCCCCTGGGAAATTTCAAGTCGTCTGGAAGGTAGAGGGCATGACTCTCGAGGAGGCAGAAGAACTACTTCATGCCATAGCACGCGAACTCGGTGGTGATCCCGCCGCGACGGACGCGACGCGGGTCTTGCGGCTTCCCGGCTTTGCCAACAAGAAGTACGGAACCGATTTCTATGTGGAGGCCCGCAGGGAATCCACGGACACTTATCATCTTCGCGATTTCAAATTGCACATCGACTCTCAAGATTCACCACGCCGGAGCAATGACAATCGCGCCAAGCGTGAATCCTCGCCGCGCACAAGTCTGAGCCAGTCCGAACACGACTGGGCTTTCGCGAAGCGTGCCCTCGCGCGCGGGGACGACCCAGAGGAAGTCATCCGGCGGATCGCGCAGCACCGGGCGCCGGATAAGTCCGATCCGGAGGACTACGCCAGAAGGACAGTCACAAAGGCTCAAGCGGAGTTAAACACCAAGCGCCAAGAAACCGAGCCTCCGGGCGGGCAGGAAATTCAAGAACGGGACGCGTGAGTGCATACAGGGGACAAAATATCCACGAATGGAAGCGTGGCGATGGAACCTCAGGCTACAACCATTAGGGCAACCCAACTCGTAAACGTAAATGAAGCGGCCCAATTCCTCGCGGTGTCGCCCTCTACCCTCTACGGATGGGTCTGGCAGAGAAGAATTCCTTTTGTGAAGGTGGGCCGTGCCGTCCGTTTCGACATGGCTGATCTCGAGCGGTTTGTCACCCAAAACCGGATCGAAGCCCGAAGACCAGCCAAATTCTAGCGTCACCCGCCGCGCATGCTTGCTAGAATGACTACGCGGCTGGCAAAGGGTAGAAAAGGAGCCGCAAGTGGGAATCTACCGCAGAGGTGGAGTTTGGTGGATCGACTACTACGACACGAACCACGAAAGGATGCAAGAGTCTTCGCATAGTCCCATCAAGCGGGATGCCGAGGAACTTCTTACGTTACGAAAATCGGAGATTTTCCGGGGCGCTTTCAAGCGTCCGGTAAAAACGATCTTCGGACAATTCGGCGACCGTTACATGGAATACGCCAAGGCAAACAAGCGGTCCTGGTTGCGTGACGAACAAATGCTGAAAAAGCTGAAGAACTTTTTCGGATCAGAACGCGAACTCTCAGAGATCACTCCTGCCGAGGTCGAGGGCTACAAGCTCAACCGTCGGAAGGAAGTCTCCGGTTCAACCGTGAACCGGGAGTTGGCTCTGCTCAAGCGAATGTTCAATGTCGCAATCGACTGGGAACTTTTTCGGGACATCAATCCTGTACGCCGGGTGAAGTTCTTTCGGGAACTGAACATTGGCATACGGGTCGTAAGTCCCGATGAGGAGGGAAAGCTTCTCCGGAATGCGGCACCCTATATTCAGGACGTGATTCGATTCGCGCTGAATACGGGGCTGAGGACCGGAGAGATTTTTACCCTGCGCTGGTCCGATGTGGATTTCGAAAAGAGCATTCTGAATGTCTTTGCACCCAAGACACAGAAGATCAGGGCCGTTCCGATCAACTCGGAGGCTCGCAAGGTCCTTGAGGCTTGGGCGCTCGGCAGGAAGAGCGAATTCGTTTTCTACAATCTCGAGACCGGAAAACCGCTTGTCGATCTAAAGTCGGGCTTCGGACGAGCATGTCGAAAGGCGGGAATCGAGGGCGTGTCGTGGCATACGTTGCGGCACACGTTCGCTTCGCGCCTGGTGAATCGAGGCGTGGACATAGTGACGGTGCAGCAATTGCTCGGACATTCGGCTGTCACCGTAACCATGCGTTATACGCACACAAATCTCGACTCGAAGCATGCGGCAGTGGCGAAGCTCGAAGGGTTTGGTGACAATTTGGTGACAGTGTGCACCAAAATGCAGCAACCGAAGGAGGGACTGTCACCAAAGGCGGTTGTAAGCTACAATGTTGCAAGACGTTAGCCGCGGAGAGGTGGCAGAGTGGCTGAATGCGGCGGTTTGCTAAACCGTTGTAGGGGCCAAAACTCCTACCGGGGGTTCGAATCCCCCCCTCTCCGCCAGAAACTCTAAACACTACACTTACGGGGTCCGTTACTAAACCCGTTACTTCCGAAATTGCCGAACTCCTGAAAAAGCCAGTATTAGGCTGAAGAGGAGATCGGAAATGTCAAAAGTATCGGTCCTGCTGCGCATTCGTGAAAACGGCAAATACCCATTTGTAACCCCCGTTTGGCTGGAAGAC
>Ga0134128_10003014_pt1 | contig 20635 bp, 36 predicted proteins | sample KB31754_FD_96462 | JGI IMG/M metagenome (GOLD analysis project Ga0134128, IMG submission 96462) | Terrestrial soil microbial communities with excess Nitrogen fertilizer from Kellogg Biological Station, Michigan, USA - KB3-175-4 | ecosystem: Environmental > Terrestrial > Soil > Unclassified ...
GACTCACAACCCGGGTCCGCCGTTCGACGAGTGGGTGCACGAGCGCGGCACAGCGACGATCACCAAGTTCCAAGCCGTAGCCATGCTGGAGTACGACGGCAACCAGGCCCGGGCAATGGACGCACTCGGCATCGCTCCGAACATGGGCGTCGACATCGAAGGTGTTGATGTTCGCGGCATCGCTACCGAGGATGCGGACCCGGCCAATCTCCATGACGCCACAGCCGCCGACAACCTCGCGCCAGGGCAGTGTGAGCACGAACATGTCGAGCTGGCCCGTGGTGTCTGCCTGGACTGCGGTTTGCAGATCGCGCAACCGGCGGGCACGCCAGCTCCACCTCCAACGGACATGGGTGCGGGGATGGATGCTCAGGCTCCACCGCTGATCGAGTTCCCCGAGCAGCCCGGCATGCCGGCCAGCGGTACCCCGGCGCATGAGAACCACCAGGCTGGGCTGACGAGACATGCCGATCCGGATCCCATCCCTGAGACGCAGGAAGAACTAGAAGGCTGGACGCCCCAGGAGGCGGCCGCGGCAGTCGCTGACGGGATCATCACCGAAGAAGAGGCCCAGGTTGCAACCCGGCAACCGGTCGAGCAGATGTCACTGGCCCAGCTCGCGGGTGTGGACCGGCCTCCGCCCGAGGTCACCGGTGATGGTGACGGGTTCCCGATCATCGGTGAGATCGATCAAGGCAGCGGGCTGTACATGCCCGTCAACGCCGGGGTGCCCGAGATGGCGCCGTTCCGGCACTGGCGAGATCTCCCACCACCGGAGTACGTCGTCGGCGGGTTGCTGGAGCACGGTGGACTGACGTGCATCATCGGCACACCCGGAGCTGGGAAGAGCACGCTGTCGCTGGACATCGCGTGCCACATCGCTACCGGACGGACCTGGCATGGCCGCCAGGTGCTCAAGACCAAGGTGCTGTACTTGCCCGGTGAAGGCTTAGCCGGAGTGGTGTCGCGACTCAACGCCTGGGAAGAGGCGCACCAGTCGGACGTGGGCGATGACTTGATCGTGGCCCGGGGCATCATCCAGCTCGGTGCCAGCCGGGAGGCATGGGCGGAGCTGCGCGAGTTCGTGGTGCGACAGCAGATCGGGATCATCATCTTCGACACGTTCGCCCGGATGGCGACGAACATCGACGAGAACTCAGCGACCGACGTAGGCAAGGCGATCAAGAGGTTCGACCAGGTAAGGGAGCTAACGCATTGCGGCGTGCTTGTCGTACATCACACCGGGAAGGCAAGTCCCGACGTCGCGCGAGGTAGCTCGGCTCTCAACGGCGCACTGGACAGTGAACTACTGGTTCGCCACGACGCGGAGCGGGTGACGTTCCAGAACCCACAGACCGGTGGTGAGGAATGGGGCCGGCCGATCCACCTGCGGGTGACCAAGCAGAAGAACGCGGAACAGATCGACGATGAGATCGACTTGATGATGGTGAACTGGCGCGATCAGGCACCGATCATCACTGGACCGAACGGACACATCGACCCGATGCAGGGCGAGATCCTGATCGCCCGGCCGGTGCCAGAGCCCACTATCGAGACCGCGGTGCGGATCAGGGTGTTCGTCGATCAGTTCACCGAACAGGGTGTCACCAGAACAGATATCGCCGCAGGTGTTCTTCCTGATCCTTTCACCCAGGGCTTGAAGTACGTCGAGCGGAACTGGAAGCTGAAGGTGGCACTGGCTGTCGACAGCTCGCTGCGATGGGGACTACTGGACACCTTCGAAGGCACCAGTACCCGCTACGTGTCGGGCCCGGTCGGTGTGACCGCCGCACGGCAGACCGCCGCTGAGGAGGTGATGGTCCCCGATGGCCAGCCAGGAAACTGACACTCGTCACGAGTTCGACTCACTACCCGGAGACGACGTGTGCGTGTACCTGCTCGGTAACGGCGAACGGTGCATGAAATTCGAGGGAGACCACGATTATCGGCGAACCACATAGCGATATAGGAACCAACGAATGCCTACTGGACTTCCGCCGCGCCAGATGTACCGGCTCGACATGGCCTGCACAACTATCCGCGCACTATTTGTGGATGACAAAGGCCCACTGACTGACTTGTACCTCGTCGGATCGGCCGTCAAGGGTGACAACTCGGCTGGACAACGGGATGTGGATGTGCGGCTAATGCTGGACGCCCCCGAATACACCGCCTTAGTCGATGCGGTCGGCATCGAAGCAGTTCGGTTCCTGGGCATCGCCATTGGTGATCACCTTGCAGCGGTCAGTGGGTTGCCAATCGACTTTCAGATTCAGCAGACCCAAGCGGCTAACGACGAGCACGGAAGTGCTTATCGCAATCCGTTGGGCGTTCGATCAATGGGTCACTTCATCGGCGACGGCGAACCTGATTACTGCTGCGTCAATCGGCTGGGCCACAAAGGACCTTGCACGCCCCCGCTGGGTTGAATGGCTGACTTTCCAACGATTATCGGCACGTCAAGAGAGGAACTTATGCTCACCAAGCGACAGCTTCAACGCCACAACGCCACCCAGAGCGACACCATCGTTCGGCTACGCGGCGAGCGTGACACAGCCCGCAAGGAAACCGAGAGGATGCAAGACCGCATCAACGAACTCGCACTTGCTCACACGCCCAAGTTTTACCTGCTCTACGGGGCAGAGTCGCTGCCTGTCGTGCGCGATAACAAGGCAACGCACATCGGCTCGGTGTTCGACAAATCGGCACTTGAGATGAAGTGCTCAGCAAAGAACTGTCCGTACATGTGGCCGTGTCCGACGTACTTGTGGGCTACCGAATCTGAGCCGTTTACCTTGGCGGTGATACCTAAGTCCGACCCAACGTGACGCCGACAACCGGCGTGTCAAGATGGAGGAAATCCCCGATGCATGACCCTGAAGTCCTAGCGTACAGAATCTCGATTCCGTGGCCGCATAAGCGATTCGGTGTCTACTTAATTGAGGTTTGGCACTACGAACCGGGCGGTGCGGACTCGTTCACCGTGTGCGGCCACAAATCGCGCTGGCGCTGGCACATTCACCACTGGCGAATCAATCTCCCGTTGCTGCACGCGTTCCGTAGGTGGCTGCTGACACGATGTGCGTGGTGTGGGGGTAGGCACATAAGAACCGACCGCATCGACACCAGTCACGCTAACTGGATCGGCGCAGCCTCGAAAGCGCCTTGGTGGCGCGGCGAATCGAACCGTGTGCATTCCGACTGCTCGTCCGTCGCGAGCGCACATCGACTGTGCTTGTGCGACGATCCTGGCCTGAGTCACGAGGACTACGGCCGATGCGCGTTCTGCGGGAAGTTCCGCGCCTGGCGCAAAGCGCCGACGATCCCCGACCGATACCTCGCTTCACTGCCGATTGGCTCCCGCATCCCAGCGGAGAAGAAGCCGTGGCTGAAGGCCGAATGGGCGAAGATTCGTGCTGAGCATGAAGCCGACGCGAGCTGACTTTCCGCCGGTTATCGGCGTGTCAAGAGAGGAAAGTGATGGAAACGAGGGTTCGGAAGGTGCATGAAATTCGAGGGAGACCATGATGCCGAGAGCTAGTGATCGTGCTCAGATCAGTTGCCCCGAGTGCGGGCAGATCTGGATCATCGAAGGCGACACATCGGGGTGGAGATTCCCTGTCCATTACGACCACAACGAAGAATGCCCGTCTAGTGAGCAAGGCGTTGATTATGTCCCGACTCGCCACTGAGATCTGCGGGCCGCCGGAGTACAACACGTGTCGGCATTGTCAGGTCCAGATCATGCGCTGGCCCAAAGACAGGCGGCCGCGCTGGGTCCACAATCCGGGGAAAGGATTCCGGCTGTTCAAGTGCAAGGACCGCGAGACGTTCGCTGAGCCGATGCCCGAGAGCCATGGTTGAGTCGTTCGCCATCGTGCAGGAGATACGTGACGGCAAAGTGGTCCTGCGGGTGTACTCGTCGCATCGCCGCTGGCTGCCGAATGCGACGTACGCCAACATCGAAGAAGCCTACGCACGGATCAGGGAGGAACGCATGACGCAGTCGAACGAAACCCGTCCTGGATACCGGTGGCCGGAGCGGGAATGCACGCACGAAGGCCGTGTCGAATCCCGAGAGCAGTCCGAATCGGGCGACATCGTCGGTGTGGAGGTCCACTGCCCGGACTGTGGGTGGGACGGATGAGCTACGAACGCGAGCTGCTGGAGCCAGGATTTCGACCTCCGAGCTTCTACTTCACCCTGACCCCGGAGTTTGCCACTGGAGTCGGTTTCCCATCGTCGCCGACCGTCGGTGACAGGTACACGCCCTACGACGGCAGCGAATGGGAGTACGGGAACGCAGCTGCGGTCACGCGCTGGGTGATGGTGGCCTACCCACCGACAGGCGACCCCTACCGGGCCGTCAAGGAACGAGAGAAGGAAGCACACCGATGAACGACGAACCCACCACCGAGCAGATCGGACCGGATCGCGAGCAACTAACCGCAGGCGACTCAGCTGACGTTCTCGAGGCCAAGAAGATAGCTGCCCTGACGTCGCTGCAGAAGATGCGTGACCAGTCAGCGATCTTTAACACCATCAAGATGCACCTCGACGACCCGAAGCTTTCTCCTGCGTCGTTCAAGCTCAAGGTCGTCGGCCTGTACTCCGTCTACGAGCAAGTGCACGGCCGGATCGAGTACCGGCTGGCCGACCCGATCGACCCCCAGGGCAGCAGTGGGCCGTAGATCGTCGCGGGTTCGGTGCGAACACTGCGGCACTGTCTCCTCGACGAACCGATACGTCGAAGTGGAGATGGGATATCGACTCGGCACATGCCCAAGTTGCCATCCGAACATGAACGTCTGGGGGAAGCTCTGCGCGACATGCGGAGCTCCGAGAGTCCGTCACGGGTACCCGAACCATCTGACGTGCCCGAAAATGATCGAACGACAGTACATCGACGGTGAGGTAGTCGACGATGCATCCTTGCGAGAATTGCGGTGAGCCGATGCTCCAGGATCCCCAGACGAGGATCTGGATCCATCTCTGGAGTGAGCAGTCGGTGTGTGCGTTCCGATGGTGGCTTTAATTATTCCCGGCAGTTCGTCCCGACATCTCCGAGGCACCTCTGACCAGCTAAAATGCTCAGGATTTCCTTATCCAAAAACCCTGATCAACATAGGGTCTGCATCATAAAATAAAAATGTAGGTCAATCACACGCACGCAGCACACGCACACGAGAGGGAACACCCTAGATGACACACGCAGCCGGGACTGTACCCAGCCAGACTCCCGCCCGGGAGTTACGTTCGTATCAAACCGAAGCAGTCATCGCCGTCAAGCAGCGATGGTTCGGAACTCCGCAGGTGAAGCGCACTGGAGTAGTGCTTCCCACAGGTGCGGGCAAGAGCACGGTGATCGCGCAGCTCGCACTAGATATGTTCGACATCAACTACCCGGTGGTGATTCTGGCGCATCGGGCCGAGCTGCTAGAACAGATTCGCGATGCGATCTTTGCCTGCCGTCCGGAGCTTCCCAGCGCCGTTGTCGGAATCGTGCAGGCCGAGCAGGACGAGCACACCGCACCGATCGTCTGCGCCACACTGCAGACATTGCGGAACGCCCGGCGACTCAAATCGCTCGGGAAGCGCAAGGTCGTGTTGTGGGACGAAGTGCACCACGCCGCCGCTGACGGTTTCCACACCACGTTCGAGGATCTGGGCGGGTACGGCGACGACACGCTGATGTGTGGGTTCACTGCCACGATGCGCCGACAGGAACGGGGACGGATCGGACTCGGTGACGTGATCGAAGAGATCGCGTACACGAAGGACCTCAAGTGGGCCATCGACAATGGGTTCCTGGTCCACCCGAAAGGTCTGACGGTTCGGCTCGAAGCCCTGAACGCGCTGAACGACATTCGCACCGTAGCTGGCGACTTCGCCCAAGGCGAGATGCAGCAGGTGATGGAGGTCGCCAGCCAGTATGTCGTCGACGCTATCAAGTTGCACGCCAAGGACCGTCGTCCAATCATCTTCGCCGCTGGAGTCGACGCAGCGCACGCGATCGGGAACGCGCTGAACGAGCAGAACTACCCCACCGTGGTAGTCACGGGTGAGCAGTCGTACGAGACACGCACCGGATCGTACGAAGAGTTTCGAACCGGAACAGCTCGGGCGATGGTCACGGTGATGGTGTTGACCGAAGGTGCCGACTTCCCGATGTGCGACTGCGTGGTGCTGGCGCGACCTACCCGCAGTCCGAATCTGTACAGCCAGATGATCGGACGTTGCCTACGACTGTGGCCCGGCAAGGATGACGCCCTGGTGCTGGACCTGAGTGGATCCGCTCGCAACATGCGACTGACCAGTCTGCCGCAGATCCTTCCCGGTGTGCCGACCCGAGTGGTGGGCGACGACGGCGAAGACATCATCGAAGAAGCCGAGCCAGAAGAAGTTCGCGAAGTCCTGCGGGTGCCCAAGCAGCGCCGCCGCGGTCCCGTGGACATGGTCAGCATCGACATCGTGAACGGACGCACCCGAGAGGTGCTGTGGCTCGATACGATCAAGAAGATCCCGTTCGTCGCTCTGACCGATGGCTGGGCAGTGTTCCTCTGGCCGAAGGACTGAGTCCGTACCGGGGCTCAGGAGTGGGCTGTCGGGAACATCAACACCCGCACACGCCAGGGTGGCTGGATGGACAAAGAAGAGCGGTACATGTCGCTTGACGACGCCATCGAGTATGCCGAGCGGTCGATCCCGCGCGCCGGGTTCGCTCTGCCCCAGCGGGGTGCGAACTGGCATGCCGGGAATCAAGCCCCCAGCCAGGCACAGCTGACGCTGGCGCGTTCGCTGGGAATCGTCGAGTACGAAGACATGACCAAGGGTCGCCTGAGCGATGAGATCTCCATCGTCTTCGCCAGCCGGGTGCTCGACGTAGCCGTTCGGGAGGCGAAGTGATCCGTTTTCTGCACTACCTGTTCGAGATCACCATCAGCGTGCTGCTCGCCGCACTGGCCGTGACCGCGGTGGGGGTGTTGTTGAGTCTGGCCAAGCCTAGTTGGGAACCGTTCCTGCTGTGGGTCAAAACCCCCGCCATATTCGTGCTCTCCGGGGTGATCCAGCATCGGGTGGCATCAATACAACTCCCAGACAAGGAGGCAAGGTGACGATCTACACCCCCGAGGTGGCCGCGAACATCGAGGCTCTGCATCAGGTGTCGCAAGACGGTCTCACGACGTGGGTGCAGTCCCAGGCCGAACGTCAGGAGTCGTTCGACCAGCTCGTCGATCGCTATCTGGAAAACCCAGATGGGCAACCACCCGAGACGGTGCGCAACTACCTCGCCATGACGCTGGCCGTGGCAGTAGAACGCCTCGCGGCCCTGCAGCGTGAGAAGAAGTGACCAGGGCCAAAATGTGCACCACCTGCGGACGTGTAGGTCTCTTTCCCAAAGCCAACGGCGACCTGCCAGCACACAAGATCCCCGAACCGACCAACCACAACCCTGGACGGCAGGCGACACCATGGACTCGGCTCACGGCAGCAGACGCACCTTGGTGCCCAGGTGGAGAGAAGATCGGATGAGTCAGTGCGACGGCTGTGCCGGCGAGCGTCAAGTACCTAACGAGCGGGTACGGTTCGATGTTCGCACAGCAGAATGGCTCTGCCCGCAGTGCTTGGCTGATTCTCAAGCCTGGGCCGAAGACGAAGACCCTGGTCCGCCCGTCCAGATCGACTCAGACGCCACGAACGTAGTGGGACGTAGTACATACAACGCCCGAGACCCGATCACCCCGTAGATCGACATATATCGCCGTTTCTCATCCCGATTGCTGGAAGGAAAACCCAGACCATGACTGAAGTGTCGGACGACTTCACTCTCACGGAGCGAGCTCGCGTTACCGAGTGGTCGCACTACCCACTCCCACCGGACCTGCCCGGGAGGTTCAAGCCGACGTACAACCACGTTGGTCAGTACACGCTGCTCCACCCGACGACGGGACGCCAGGCAGCGTTCACGCGGGCGACCACAGTGGCTGGGGTGCTCGACGACACCTACAACCTGGATCGGTGGATTCAGCGCAAGCTGATCCACGCGGTGCTGGAAGGTGTCAGATTGCAGATGGCTCAGCAGCAGGTGAACGCGCCACAACTCTCGGAGAAAGAACTGGACGTCGTCACCGGGATGAACCACCTCTGGGCGGCCAATCCCAACACTCAGAAGTACAACCAGGCGATCGAGAAGGTGGACAACCTCACCGGTGGTCGGGACGCCAGTGAATTCGGCACCGCGGTGCACGCTTGGCTGGAAGCCCTCGACTGCATGATCGTGCGGCCGTCTCAGGTGCCGGAGATGTTCCGAGCCCACTGTGAGGCGTACCGTGACCTGCTGCGTCGGCACGCGCTGTTCCCAGAGCCCCAGTACACCGAACGGATCGTGTTCAACGACCAGAATGGTTTTTCCATCCCCAGCCCGTCGGCCGACGGGGTGAGCGATCGCATCCTTTGTCCCGGTGAGTCGATCACGGGCACCCTGGATCGTATTTTTCGCGTGCTCACGTCGGGGGTGCTGGTACTGGGCGACGTGAAGACGAGCAAGGCCGATTCCCTGGAGTGGGGCGCACTGGAATTCGCGATCCAGCTCTGCATCTACCGACTGGCCCGGCTCATGCTCAAGCTCGACGGGTCCGGATGGGAAGAGATGCCGAAGCTGTACGGCAGCACGGCCTACCTGATGCACATTCCATCTGACGATCCGACCAGGGCGGCCTGCGTCGCCTTGAACATGGAGTTCGGGTACGAGTCGTTGAAGGTGGCGATTTACGTCCGAGACCTACGCCGCCGGGCGAAGCGTGAGGCGCTGGCCGGCACTATTCCGATCCCCTCACCAGAGGCGTTGCAGTGGGCTGAAGCCCGGCACGCCATCCAAGATGTCCAGAACCCGGCCGAGTTGGCCGAGATCTGGAACGCTCATCAGTCCGTGTGGACCGATGAGTTGACCGCAATGGGCCAGCAAATCGCTGGCTTGTTCTAACGAAGGAGAACGCGGTGACCAATCCATTCGAACGGGGCGCCACAGCTACCCAAGCCCCCACGCCTGCTCCAGCACCTACGCAGGCCCCGTCGAACGGTGCCAGTGCCGGGCTCGGAGATGTCGGCTCTGTGCAGTCGAACGATCCGTACTCGGTAGCGGAGCCGACGGCAGCCAGCGGGGTACGTATGTCCGACGAAGGCATCCTGGACCAGCTGCTGCTGGTAGAGCCGACGGAGTACATTCCGTCGATGATGACGTCAGCGTCGCGGGAGCCTACCGACGTGGTCCGGGCGAACATCTTGCCGCTCACCGGTCCGCTGACCAACGAGCTGCAGGAAGACGTGCTGATCTTCCAGGAGGCCCTGAAGCGGGAGCTCAAGAAGACGTATCAGAGTCCTAACCGCTGGCTGCTGGCGTTCCACACCAAGGGAACGGCGAAGCCGGGTCAGTCGGCTCCTTACATCTTCCAAATCCCGACGGATGAGCAACGAGCCGTCTTCGAGGCCTTCAAGGCTTCGCGAGGTGCGGCGTAGTCGACCGACAGGAACACCCCCGGCGAGCACGAGGTCGGGGGTGTTCTTCATCAGAGAGGAAGGCAACAATGCCTAGTGGTGCGCAGATGGCTCACTACCAGCGAGCTGAGAACTTACTCGAGGACGGCAGGCGAGTCGTTGATCAGATTCGGTCGATCTCCGAACTGAGGCAACCGCTGATCGACGACGACGGTGATCCGGATCAGATCGCCCACGACACTCGTCGCATGGACGAGCTCGGCAAGAAGGTGATGGGGATCTGGGCTCAGGCGCAGGTTCACGCCACTCTAGCCACGATCTCGCTGCGACCGTGACCGATCTCGTGCCGCCCGAGGACATCGAGAAGCTAGTCGGCCTGCTGCGCAACTCCTGGCGGCATGTCGGCCGGGCGGTGCCCGAGGACGACATCTTCTACATCATGCACAGCCACGAGTGTCTGGCGCGAGACATCGACCTGCGCGAGTGTGAGTTCTCCATCGCCTTGGACCGTGGGCTGTGGAAGACCGACTGGCGCGACTATGAGAACTGTCCTTGCGAGTTGAAGATCAACAAAGCGGGCCGACTGGTGCCTGCGAAGCGGATGGGGTGAGAGATGATCGAATTGACCTGGAAACGTGTTCGTCTATGGGATCTCAGCCCTGATTTTCAGATCCTCTGGCAGGCGAATACTCCGGAGCGCGACTATCTCATTGCCCGAATAGGCACGGCAGACCATCCAACATGGGAATTGTATTTTCGCTATCCGGACGACACGGAAGAGCGCTTCTGCAGCGCGGACCAGCTCAAGACGGCGAAGAGTGCTGCCAGGTTCGAGCACAACAGACTCGCTCGGATGGACACGGCTCAACGCCCGGGCTGAGATCACGTAGACAGCAGAGAGCCCCCGACACCCTGCTGGGGCGGGGGCTCTCGCTCACCGTGTTGGCAGCACACCACTGCGCCGAACGGTTACAGCGTACCGCTTACGCGGTGGGCGCGGGAGTTCCGTCTCCGGAATCGGTGCCGTCACCTGCCGCAGGCGGGTTGACGCCAGCAGCGGAAAGCTTGCTCTGGAGATCGGTCAGTGAGTTCTGAATCGCCTGCACACTTGCGTTGTCGGCAGGCAGCGTGCTGTTGGAGATCAGGGTGCCGACCTCGGAATCGATGGTGACGAGGGTCGAAGCTACGTCCTGGAGAATAGCGTCGTCAATCTGTACAAGGCCCATGATGTTGTCCAATCGTTCGATGAGTGGTGGGAGCAGCACTTCGGCAATCGCCCAGACCACCTGGCGGAGGAAATGACGATCGACGAAAAGCGGCACGAACCGAGTCTAGCTTGCTGGAATGATCCCAGGTAAAGGCTTAGCAAAATTTTAGCGAAAATCACTCATTTACTCTGGGCTTGTTCACTAAAATTAAAACGTAGGGCAGTAGGAAGCTGCACACTCAAGGGGAAGGAATCCCAGATGGCTACACCATTCGATCATTTCGAGAACAGCGCTGAAGGCGGAGCACCGCGAGTCACCTCCGGACAACGCCGCGTGCTCACCGAGATGGGACTCGAGAAGGCCGAACTGATCGGCCTGGATCTCGACCAAGCCAACGACAAGCTCGACGAGTGGTTCCGCGACATGACGCAGGCGCAAGCCGGTCGCTGCATCGCACGGCTCGGCCGGGAGCTCGACGCACTGCGAAGGGAGCGGGATATCCCGCTGCCACAGCGCGCCAACGCTCAAGGTGTGAGCACTCGCGGCCAGGCACGCTGGGATGGAGAAGTCCGTCGCCGACGTCAGGTGCTGTCCGAGCTGAAGGAGCGCCGCTGATGCGCATCGTCTTCTTCGCCGACTCCGAAGATCAGCTCAAAGATCTTGAAGCTGAACGCGCTCTGCTGCGCCGATACGTGACCGAGGCGCTGTGCGATGCCCTGGTGACGCCGCAACGTTTCAACATCGACCTGCAGGTTCAATTAGAAGAGTCGACACCATGACTGACCTTGCACTCTGCAAGTGCGGGGTCGACATGACCGAGCACGACGACATCACTGACCACGAGTTCGACGCCTCGGGGACTCGACATCGCTGCGAGAAGTTCGTCACCGCGTTCGGACACCAGTTCCTCTGCGGCCGACCGATGTACCACGACGAGCACGATGTCCCCTGCGGCGGTCTGACCGGAAGGAAACTCTGGTGAGGATGTGGATGATCGACCCCGGTCTGCTCTGCAACCAGCATCTGCTGGGTGAGCATGTCGAGTTGCACATGACCAAGGGTTGCATCGATCGCGGGTACGAGAAGTCGGTGATCGGGCTGGCCCGTGCCGGTTTGCTGGAAACCGATATGGTCGTAGCACGCCACGCTGAGCTGGTTAAAGAGATGTTGGCTCGTGGGATGAACCACCACAGCCCGCTGGACGTGTTCGATTTCGATGCCCTGGGCAGCGTCGACCGGACGCAGTCACTGAATACGCTTTGGAACAGGTGTCTCGACTGTCGTGCCATTCAACGCGCGAACCACGCCGAGACCGATATGAAGTGGGTGTTGCCGATTACCCACGTCACAGACGAACTCCAGGACCGCTTTCATGCGGACCTCCATCACCGGCTCGCTGAGCTGGCCACACGAAAGGATCTACGTCGATGAGAACGGGACCCGAGGAGTACACCGAAGGACTGGGCGAAGTCATTCGCGGGTATCGCCTCTACCTTGGACTCGGCCGGCTAGCCATGGCCGATGAGCTGGGTATGGCGATCAGAAGCTATGAGCGCATCGAAGACGGGCATCGTGCTTGCCCTCCTGGTCTGATGGACACCTTGGAGAAAACACGCCAGAGATTCGATGACGACGTCGCCGAGATCCAGAGTTTGACGACAGATCCCGAAGTGCATACCGACGTCGCCAGCGAGTGGCACCGCGCAGTTGCCGGTCGAGCGGCGATGATTGACGACCGCATTACGCCCAGGCTGAAGCGGTACACCAAGCGAGTCGGGTGACAACACCTACACGACACAGGTAATCTAAATGAATGAGCAGCCCGATGAGTTCAGCGGAGATCGAGCAGGCCGTTGAGGATGGTGAAATTCCGGAGTACGGCACCGTCGCTCCGCTGAAGTTCCTGTCCAAGACCGAGGTTGCGCATTACCTTGGATTGGCTGGGTTACCGTCTCTGACCAGCGTGAAGCTACCACCGCCGGATGCCATGATCGGGGACCACAAAGGATGGACGGAAGCCACCATTGACGAATGGAACGCTACTCGACCAGGACGGGGCCGTTGGGGTGCTCGGGATCTCTGATGCCTACAGTCTTCAAGTGGCTAGCGATCTGGGCTCGCTACAGCTCGTTTGTCGTGGTGGTGCTCGTGATCGAAGTGCTGCTCAAGTATGCGACGCCAGCGGCTCACATGCGCGTGGACGTAGTCTCTCCTCGGCCAGCGTGTTCGCGATCGGATCTCGATGACGAATCTTCTTCTCAGACGCCTGGGGCGTGTCAGCTTTCGCACGCTGCGGACATGGGAGAATCCCCGTGGTACGAGTACCGACATCGAGAGTAATGGGCCCGCCCGGCAGGAAGACCTGATCGCGCTGCTGCGCACTGATCCTGAATCGGTACCCCACGTCGTCCGAGTCGTCCGGATCAGCCAGAATGTGGAAGGCTGAGTCCGAGCTCCACAGCGTCGTTGACGACCCAGTCCATCGCGGGCCCGTACTGGAAGTGTGGTGCGTTTCCTCCGGCGGCGAAGAACTTCATCGTGTTCCATCCGGCTTCGATGTCAGCGATGGGATGCAACAGATCGAGGCCGACTTCAAGAACGTCGCCGAACGTCGGATCCATGATGATCTTGAAGAAGCTGTACTCCACGGCGCCGACGGCGGGCATCTTGGCCCAAGGCGTTGCTCCGACCGGCGCGGCTCCGTACAGGTCGCCATGGTTGTTGAACCCGTGGATGACAGGTCGGCCACTGCCGCCAGGATCAAGCACGTTGGCCTGAGCCGGGGTGAGGTCTTGAGGTCCGCCGACGCCACCAGTGATCTGTCCGTTCTGGGTGCCGGGTCCAGGTAGCCCTGCGATCTGATCGCCGAAGCTGACACCAGGGCAGCGAATCGGCTGGCCATAGCTGTACATCCGTCGGACGTACGGCAGCATCCAGTTATCTTTGCCCGTGGTGGGAAGTACGTCGAGCGTCCACCACAGCATCGCGGCGATGTCTCCCTGCGACCAGGAGATCGTGATGATGGGTGGGAAGAAACCGAACGCCAGGTAGAACGACTGCATGAAAGCGTTCACGCGAGTTGAGAGATTCGCCCGGCCGGTCATGGCCGACGCCCACATCGGCGTAGTCAACGCCGGGTAGCCGATTCCTTCGGTATGCCAGAGCCCGTCAGCCCGATTCGTTACGCCGCCAGCCGCACCGGAAGCGAATCCGCACCAGTAGCCGTTGCCATCGTCGGTGATGAACGTGGGATCGTTCGGAGCACCCGGATAGACAGTCCCTTCAACGACGAAGAGACCTCCAGACGGCTGATATCGCCGACCAGAGAGCTTCGGCCGGATCGACGACGCGAACAGCCCTGCTGGGGCTGTCATGGATTGACTTCCATGGCCCATTTCACCTGCGTACGTCCGTCGTGACCGTGGATCGCTTGCACGCTAGCGATGTCGTCCCAGAACACGGTGGAACGGTGCTCGCCTACGGTCCACCGCAGCACGACCTTGCCGGCGGAGAATTGCAGACCTTCGGCTACAGTCCCCGTGCCGGACACATCGGTGAGGTCTTCGGAGCGTTCCAGGGTGAAGGCACGAAGCGTCACGTTAAGGAGTCCAGGGTTGCGTTGGGGTCGACTTTGGAGTAGTCCTGGCTCGTCTCACCCGCCGGAAGCTGGTAGCCCTGAGCGTTCCACGCCGCGACGGCGGTCTGGGGCCAGGGTCGGAAGCCGTTGGCTTTCTCGACGTAGAGCAGAAACCGTTCACGCGACAACGGAGTAGGGCAGCCATCCAGCATCCAGTACCACTGGACGAGGAATGCTTTCTTCTGAGTGACCAGGTTGCCGAACGGATCGACGTGACGGGAGCCCTGAAACTGAACCGTCGAAGCGATCTGATCATAAACTGCCGCCGAACCGACGATGGGAGTCTGCCCGTCGAGAGTGTCTTTGTACGGCGGAATCTTGTCGTCTGAACTAAGCGTGGTTCGGCCACCGGCCTCGTGCCGGAATTGGTAACCGAGAGCGCGATTCGACCCTTCGACTCGACCACCGAGCTTGTTGTCGACGTCCTGGTCTGCGTTGGGCATGAGATCTCCTAGACCGAGTCGATGGCGTTCTTGAAGGACTTCAGCACCGCGTCGAGCTTTTCCAGCGCGGGCAACTCAGCAGATAGCCCCAGAGCGGCGAAGACGACGGGATGGTTGGTCACCGCGGTGACTACGGTGTCGATCGCGTCGATGATGGTGTCCGCCTCACTGCGAAACGCCTTCAGTTCGGATTCACCGGGAATGGTCCAGCTCATGGTTCTCTCCTACTTCGTAGTGGATGTGGCCTTGGCGTAGACCAGTGCCGCGATCTTGTCTCCAGCGTCCGCTGCTGTCTTCACGATGGCAAGCGACGCCGGATCGCCGAGCAAAGCGTCACGTTCGACTTCGGCGTCGTACCCACGTCCGTCGACGTAGCGGATCAGATCTTTGATGGCGAACAACGCTCCGTTGCTGGCTGCGTATCGTGAAGTGCTCGGTGACCCGTCGTGCAGGGCATGCCAGATCTGCATGACCGCATCGTCCGTGCTCGCGGGCAACGGGTACACCGGTGGCACTCCACCGGGGACACCTGACGTGCCGTTTCCAGTAGTTACCTGACTGCTGCCATCACCGGTCTGGACGATCGTCCCACCGGCTGGCGTGATGCCGAGCACGACATTCAAGTCATCCAGATCGCCCTTGAATGCCATCGCATCCACAGCCATACCGGCTACGACGGCTCCGTCGGTGAACTGCCACATGATCGGTGTCTGGCCACCGTAGGCGGCCCAGCCCGGACCGGAAGCACCCCCGGAGTCGTAGTACTCGGTGCTGGCGAACTTGCCTTCTTCTTGGTACGCCGAGCTCACCAGACCACCGGGAACGACTGCGGAGAAATCAGGGCTACCGAGGCCCTGCCAGACCCAGTGCGGGAAGTAGTCGAGCTTGACGTTGATGTCCGCCGCGGTGAACGCCTGCACGATGGCTACTAGGTTGCTGAACGGCCCGCCCTGGCTCTCGAAGTCGATCTCGCACGGAGCCTTCCCACCGCTGGGGTCATTCGCGAGGTAGTTCGCCGCCTGCTGGGCAGGATCTCCGGTACCACAGAAGTGGTAGCCGACTACGGGGAAGCCCCGCTGCTGGCCCCAGTTGTAGACCGTTGACCAGAACGGATCTTTGTAGCCGGTGTCTTCGCTGACCTTGTGAGCGATCCAGGAGAACCCTTCGGCGACGATCTGATCCAAGATCGCCGGAATGGCAGCTGGCGACCGGCTTCCCCAGTTGTTGTTCGAGAGATCGACTCCGAACAAAGGACCTGTAGTCGGCGGCGTCACAGAACTACCAGGCACTGTTGGCGTAGCGGATCCAGCTGGTGGCGTGACGACAGTGCCGGGCGGCAGAGGCGAAGCCACAGCAGTTGAGTAGCAGTAGCCCTTCGGCGGGATCAGGGTGGCGAACTGATCGAAGCTGATCCAGTAGCCGAACGGAGCGAAGCCAGGATCCGCGATCCACACCGCCGGAAGGTTCGAGGCGTCGTCGTAGCCCATCACGGCGACGTAGTGGAAGATCTCACCGCTGCCGTAGTCCGGGGCGACTGATCCCTTCACACCGATAGGCTGATTGTTCGTCGGTACGTCCCAGTTCGCGACGAGACCGTAGCCGCCGTCGATGGACGCTTTCACGTTCGCCCACAGAGCCGTTTTCTGATCGGGGGTCGGCAGGTTCTCGTTGTCGAAGTACACCGATACCCATTTGCCCGCCGAGGCGATCTGATTCAGGGCGTTGGCCACCAGTCCGACGTAGTCGGTGCCGTTGACCGTGGTGCCGATGGCGGAGATGAGATCGTTCTCGGTCTTGATGATGCCAAGACCGTTCAGCACGACCTGGGCGCTGGCCGGCCCACAGTCCCAGTACTGCTCCTGAGGTACGACCGTGTGGTCGTAGGCGAGAACGTGTTCTGTCACAGCTGCTCCGGTATCCGAGGAGGTGTCGCTTGCGACCATAACACCTGTGTCGCCAAGGTATCGGCGGACACAACTGACGGGACCAGCAGCGGTGATGGCTACTTCGCGGATCGGAATGCCGTAGTCCGAGCTGTGAATCACGGTCCCGACTCCGGTCGCCATTGCGACGTGCGTGTTGCCCGGATAGTAGAAGACCAGGTCGCCGGACTGGACATCGGTGAGCGCCACGGCGACTCCACCGCGGGCCTGGTCCTGACTGGTGCGGGGTATCTTTACGCCGATCTGGGCGTAGCCCCACTCCATGAGACCCGAGCAGTCGAATTCATCGGGACCGTCTGCACCCCAGGCATAGGCGTCGCCGACCTTCGTTCTGACTTGAGCGACGACCGCTATCTGTGCTGGTGATGGCACACCGGGAGCCTACGCCTACCCAGGGCCATACGTCGGTATCCGAAACGCTCCTGGATCACGGAGTATAACTACTACGCCCGGGGATAAATCGACCCGTAAATCGCGATCTAGCGACTACCAAGCAGGTGCCGGAACGATGCGGTTGTACGCTGTCGCGATCAACGACCGGCCGTACTGTGGGTCCGGAATCGGATCGTTGGTCTTCCACAGCAGATAGGTGATGTTCCCCAGCACGATCTTCGCAGCGGTCGGGTCATCGAGACGGACGTGGTCATAGGTGACGTGAATGGTGGGGTAGGAGAACTGGTCGCCCTGAGCGGCGTTGAACATCGCAGCCAGATAGCCGGACGACCAGAGAAGATTCGGCGAGTCAGCCCACTTGTCGTATTCCCGCGCGCCGTCGATGATCGGGAAGATCGAACTCGCCAGCGGCTGGGTGTACATCTGCCACTGAGCGCAGAGGCCATTGTTCGGACGAACTGAGTTTCCGAGCAGCACGAACTGAAGCTGGGACGGATCAATTCCGGACTTCACGGCGTAGTGCTGGTTCCAGTACACAGCCGCCACTGACCCGAAGCTGTGGGCGAGCACCACGACGGGGCCGTTCTTGATGAACCGCTTGATCTCCAGGTCGAGATTCGACGCCCCATTGAGATAACCACTGAAAGCGTCCCAGTCGTTGTACGTGCAGACGACAACAGCCGCGGCGTTTGCTTCGTCGACGGTGAACCCGAGCTGTTGCAGAGCAGACTGAGGGCCGCCGAGTCCGTTCTTGAGAGAACCTTCGGTTCCGAAGCTGTCAGCACCTGCGATCAAAATCACGGTAGGAACGGCCATGGGGGATACCTTAGCGCCCCATCCCCATGAACGAGTCGAAAGTGTCCTCGATTGAATCTGGGTCGTCGAATCCGATGGGAACGACTGGTTCATCGTCTTCGTCCTCTTCTTCGAAGTGATCTTCGGGATCCGGACGATAGATCGCGTCGTAGAACCGCTTGATGGCGAGTTCGCCCTCTGACGGTGGCCCTTCCTTCTTGTCACCAGCGCGGGAAAGCGCACTCACCACGATGTCTTCGGTGACGTCGAGAATTGAGTGCAGTGATGGCAGTCCCATCGGATCGACAATTCCCGAGAGCAGCAGCTTGCTGCGAACTGCTCGCCAGTTATGGCCGGTGTACAGACTCAGAGTCACCACAGCTGCGTACGGCCGAGCGGTGCCCCAGGTCGCCACAGCTCGGGCGATACGTTGCAGAGCGTCGACCTCGTAGTTGGTCGTGCTCATCATCAGCTCCAGGGCGATACGCTCGAACTCGTCCTGACCGATGTGGTCGATGACGAAGCTGTCGAAGTACCGCTTCTGATCTTCGGGCTTGACCTTGCGGTTGTTCACCATCGAGAGTTTCGCGACCGAGACAGGTCTGGGCCGCCGCGCGTGGATGACGCCGACGATAGGCACTTCGAGTTCTTCGAAAGCGTCATCGACGGATGGAGTCCATCGGTCAGCGTCTCCGAGCAGATCTTTGAATCCGGGAGGTGGTTCCCACATCAGACCAGACTGTTCAGGTGGTTGATAGCGAGCTGCACCGCTGTGAGCGTCGAGTTCCCCGGCAGTTCGGTGTACGTCTTGCCGTAATCGCCATGTCCATGGGTAGTGCCGTCGTCCAGCGGGAACGGCATCAGGATCTTCTGCAGTTCCGACCAGACAGCCGGGATCTGAGAAACGAGTGCGGGGAGAGCGTTATCGAGTACGGTCACGAAGTCTCCGAGCTCGTCGATAGCGCTGGCAGTGATCATTACGTCCGCACAGGACATGAAGGTCTGCCCGACAGTGTCGTCGCCGACCGTGGTGAACGGGTCTGCCGACTTCGCGAAATCCCACCAGGTTGGTGGAGTGTCGACGGCGCGGTACACGCTGCTGTAGCAGCCATGACCACCCGGGTCCGTTCCGCCTGTGATCGTGTGTCCCAGTTCCCGAACCGGAGAGCCGAACATCGCGGCGCCTACGAAATCGTCGGCTCGGTCGTCAAGCTCACCGCCAGGAAGCGTGGCCAGGTACACCAACCAAGCCACGGCGCAGCCCTGGCTGTATCCGGTGAGAGTGAACTTCCCAGGTGTCCCCTTGATCGTCGCGATGGCGGTGCGTGCGCCTTGCTGCATGCCGTCCCACAGCGAGAAGCCGGGAAGCAGCAGCTCGACACCTTCGCCGTCCCACGGCAGATGCGCGCCTGGATAGTCGATGGGGATCATCTTGTACTTCGTCGGATCGACACCTTCGCCGACCTGCAGATCGAACTGTCCGAGCATGTCGCCGAACAACGGGCGGTACGACGCCGCGGTCGTGGCCGCGAAGGTGTACACCGTGTTCGGAGCCAGCGACTCCTGGGTAGCAGCGAAGATGGAATTGGAGGTCAGCACGTATGACCAGGTGTGGTCCGCTCCACCTTGAGCTCCGGCACCGCCCGGATTGGCGGTGACATCGTACGGGTCATAGTCGACGCCGCCTACCGTTGTCGGATGATCGGCGCCACCCGAGGACTCGGCCCCGGAAGCGACGACGTCCATGAAGGTTTGAAGATCTCCGGCGATCAACGACTTGAAAGCAGGACTGTTCGATCGGGACCCACCGCTGGTAGCGACCTCAGCTTGCATAGCCATGGCCACGGCGCGAAACCCAGCACCGATGCTTAGACCGCCCAAGTCATCGAAGATCCCACGAATCTGGCCGTTAACCAGCAGCGTGTGGTAGTGCGCGGCAGCCCAGGTTTCTAGTCGGATGGTGTCGTTGATCTGGTACCAGCCGCACCCTTCGACGACGTTGGTGACTCCTCCGGATCGCTGGATCATCGCCAGGGTGGAATCCATCAGCCTGAAGCCGATTCCCTGATGTCCGGAGCCATCTTCGTTGTAGTGGCAGAGCACATCAGTGGCCAGACCCGTGTAGCCCTTGGTAGCGACGACGACTTCGACGAACTGATCATCTGTGGCTGTGACAGCTTCGCTTCGGAGATAGCTGGTGACCTTGCCCAGGATGGCCAGGATGTTGCCGGGAATCAGGAATGCGATCAGATCACCGATCAGACCGATGCCGGCTCCCAGCCAGGTACCGATGATCGGTATTTCGTCGACCCAGGCTTCCAGTTCGGAGAGCAATCCACCATCAAAATCAGGCGAGATGTTGATGATGGGCTGCAGCCACACCGTGGTGGAGCCGTACGCAACCTTGAGGACCTGTTTGGACCCCCAGAACATGTTGAGTGGGCCACCCTGGTCCTTGCCCAGTGCGAGATCAGCGGCCATCAGCTGGTGATGATGTACAACGTCGACGGGTCAGGCGGGGACAGTGCGGCGTAGTCGGAGCTGGTGCAGAGCACGGCTTTCAGCGTGATGGAGTTGCCGTTGATATCGGTGATCGAGATGACGCCGGGTCCACAGTTCTCAGCGTCGATAGCGCCCGCAGCGATCTTGTCTCCGGTGATGGTGCCGTCGTCGAAGCAGGTGCCGGTCAAGCTCCCGGCTTGAACTTTGTCCGCGGTGACA